>LNFM01000033.1_pt1 | contig 285583 bp, 257 predicted proteins | sample 596031 | NCBI WGS metagenome assembly LNFM01 (sample SAMN04254537, study PRJNA301005) | activated carbon metagenome | isolation source: dual media filters at the Ann Arbor, Michigan drinking water treatment plant | place: USA: Ann Arbor | reverse complement strand
AAAATGTTTCTATTTACACCATTCGTCACTTCTCTAAAGAAGCAGCAGAAATGGTAGAAAAAGACAAAACTGTTTTAGTAAAACAAATTTCCAGAGAAACAATGCAGATTGTAACTAAAGAGTAAATTTATTACAATCCAAAAACCTATCGCAATTTTGTCATTCCGTAGGAATCACATTAGAATTAACTATAGTTTGGCAAAATTGCGTTACAATTCCATCAACTTTTTCCAATAATAAATACTACTTTTGACATTTATGAGTTATCTTATTTATGTTAAAAAATAGTTTTTTATGGATGTTATTGTTCTGTTTTTCGGGCATTTTTGCTCAGGAAATAGAAACGCCATATAAAAACAAAAAAATAGTTTTTTCTAAAGATACCATCACTATTGATAACGTTAGCATCAATAAATCGTTCTTTAAAATTCTTAACAAACAAGGAATCGAAATCGACTCTTCCTATTATAAAGTAGATTTTCAAAACTCAAAATTGATTTTCAAAAACAATTACGTTTCTCAAGATTCATTGACCATTCGTTATTTAAAGTTTCCTGAATTTCTTACCAAAACCTATTCTATTTATGACGATAAGCGAGTGGTTTCTAATGAAGCTGGAAATTTATACACCGTAAAAAGAGACAATCTAAAAACCTTCAAACCTTTCGACGGATTAAATACTTCGGGAAGTATTACTCGTGGAATTACCGTTGGAAACAATCAAAACTCGACTGTAAACTCCAATCTTGATTTGCAAATTACAGGTAAAATTTCCAATAAAGTTTCACTTCGTGCCTCTATCCAAGATAGTAATATTCCTTTGCAAGCTGGCGGCTATTCACAAACCTTAGACGAATTTGATCAAATATTTATCGAATTGTTTTCAGACAAATGGAGTATTCGCGCTGGAGATTTATTTCTAGAAAATAGACAATCTAAGTTTTTAAATTTTAACAAAAAAGTACAAGGATTATCTTCAAAATTCACTTTTGGAACACCTCAAAATAAAACGGAAGTCTTTGCCTCAGGTGCCGTGGTTCGTGGTCAATACGCCAAAAGCAACTTTACTGGACAAGAAGGAAATCAAGGTCCATATAAATTACGTGGTGCTAATGGAGAATTATTTGTACTTGTAATTTCTGGCTCTGAACGCGTTTTTGTTAATGGGATTTTATTAAAAAGAGGTGAAAGCAACGATTACATAATCGACTACAATGCTGGAGAAATCATCTTTACTTCACTGTTTCCAATAACTTCCGAAATGAGAATTGTTATTGAATACCAATATTCTGATAGAAATTTCACTCGATTTGTAACCTATGGTGGTGCGAATCATCAAACAAAAAAATGGTCTATTGGTGGATTTTTATATTCTGAAAATGATGTAAAAAACCAACCATTGCAACAAAATTTATCTGGTGAACAAGTTGAAGTACTCAAAAATGCTGGAGATGATTCCAATTTAATGACTGCTCCATCAGCTTACGAAGATTCTTATTCTGAAAACAAAGTTTTGTATGAAAAAGTCATTATTGGTGGTGTTGAAGTTTTTCAATATTCAAATGATGCAAATGATACCTTATATAATGTACGATTTTCATTGGTTGGAAATAACTTAGGAAATTACGTTTTAGCAAATAACAATGCCGTTGGAAAAATTTACGAATATGTTGCACCAATTGCTGGAATTCCTCAAGGAAATTATGAACCGATAACACGATTGATTGCTCCAACAAAAATTCAAATTGCCACAATTTTAGGAAGTTATAATCCAAATGAAAAAACTGCAATTGATTTTGAACTAGGAGTTAGCAACAACGATTTGAATCTTTATTCAACCATTGACGACAATAACAACAGAGGGATTGCAGCAAAAATCAATGGGAAACAGAGACTTTATTCAGGAAAATATAATCTTGATGCTTTTGCTAATTATCAGTTAGTGCAACAAAATTTCAAGACTATCGAACGATTATTCAACATAGAATTCAATCGCGATTGGAATTTAACAACCATTTCAGGCAATCAAAATTTGTTGGTTTCAGGTTTAAATTTTGATTTTAAAACCAAAGGTTTTGCCAAATATCAACTAGAAAAACTAGATTTTACCAATAATTTTTCAGGAACACGACACATTGTTCAAGGAAGTTTCAAACATAAAAAATTAGTTGTTCAGCAAAATTCTAGTTTCATGAAAAGCACTGGAACTATTTCAAATACTGACTTTATCCGAAATCAAACAAGAGCAAAACTTCATTTTAAAAAGAACTGGATTGGCGGAAGTTTTAACCTTGAAGACAATCAGGAACAATTGGTTGCTACAAATCAATTCACCACTTTAAGTCAACGTTTTTCTGAATATGGAGCGTTTATTGGTCGTGGTGATAGTACAAAAGTTTACACTGAAATTGGATATTTAAACAGAAAAAACGATAGTTTGCAATTGGGAATACTACAACGAGTAAATACTTCTGATTCCTATTATTTGAAATCAAAATTAATTCAAAATAAGAAAACTAACTTATCTCTTTTTGTAAATTATCGAAAATTAAAATATACCGATGCAACGATTCCAACAGAACCGTCATTGAATTCTAGATTGCTTTACAATGACAATTTTTTCAATCAGTTAATCCAAACCACTGTTGCCTACGAAACTGCTTCAGGAACCATTGCTCAACAGGAATTCACTTATTTAGAAGTCAATCCAGGACAAGGAGTTTACATGTGGAATGATTACAACAACAACGGAATTCAAGAACTGCAAGAGTTTGAAATAGCTGCTTTTCCTGATCAAGCCAAATATGTTCGTGTTTTTCTTCCCAATCAAATTTTTGTAAAAACACATCAAAATAAATTTTCACAATCGGTAACTTTAAGTCCATCCAAATGGATTAACAATAAAGGTTTCAAAAAACTACTCTCCTATTTTTATAACCAAACTTCATTTTCATTAGATAGAAAAATTCAACGCGATACTGATAATTTTAATCTAAATCCGTTTTCAACTAGCGAAGATAATTTACTTGGACTGAATACTAATTTTAGAAATAGTTTATTTTACAATCGAGGCAAGCAACGTCACTCATTAACATACACTCATTTAAATGGAAGAGTAAAAACGTTGTTGTCTATCGGTTCTCAAGAAAACACAACACAGTCTAATCAGTTGCAATACGCGCATTTGGTGAAAAAAAGTTGGTTATTTAATTTGGATTTTTCTGTTTCAAACTCCGAAAGTATTTCAGATAATTATGCCACACGAAACTTTGAATTGAATTCTTATGCAGTAGCACCCAAAATCTCCTATTTATTTTCGAACAATAAAAGTTTGTCGCTTTTTTATGAATACAAAAACAAAGAAAACATCATAAACTTACTTGAATCTTTAAAACAACAACGCTTCGGAATTTCGTTTAATTATTCAAGCGACAATAAATTCACAGCCAATGGAGAATTCTCGCTTTATAACAATGAGTTCATTGGAAACGCACTTTCACCTGTTGCTTTTCAAATGCTTGAAGGCTTACAACCCGGAAAAAACAGTACTTGGCGCTTACTTTTACAGAAAAATCTAACGCAATATTTAGACATTAACATTAACTATCAAGGACGAAAATCTGATACTAGCAATGCTATTCACACTGGAAGCGTGCAACTCCGTGCATTTTTTTAATGTAAACATAGTTCTACAACAAAAAAATAATATTGGAATAATTGTTGTTAATAATAAATTCGTTAATTTTAAACTTTAATAACCTAATTTCGAATTCACAATGAAAAAACTAATTTTATTATGCTTAGTGTTTGTATTTTCAAACATGACTTTTGCACAAGACGTAAAAGAAAAAGCATCAAAAGCAAAATCAAAAACTGAAAAGGCAGTAGCTGCTAAAAAAGAAAAAGCTGACAAATTAAAAGAAGAGAAAGCTAAAGCTAAGAAAGAGGCTGAGAAGGCAGCTAAAAAAACAGAAAAAGATGCTAAAGCAAAAACTTCTAAAGCTAAAAAAGAAGTAGAAGAAAAAGCAGCTAAAACTTCAAATGATGCTAAAGCTAAAACTACTAAAGCTAAAAAAGAAGTAGAAGAAAAAGGTGCTAAATTGAAAAAAGACGGTACAGTTGACAAACGTTACAAAAATGCGACTAAAAAAGCCAAAGAAACTAAAGCATCAGCAACCGGAACTGCTAAAGCTGCAGAAGGAAAAGCAAAAGCAACTGCAAATAAAACGGCAGCTAAAGTTAAAAAAACGGCAGCTGAAGAAAAAGAAGACATGAAAGAAACTGCAGCTTCTAAAACTGCAGAGAAAAAAGTTGCTGATAAAGTAACTGGAAAATATAAAGGTAAAAAAGTATTCACTGGACCAAGAGGTGGAAAATATTACATCAATAAAAACGGTAACAAAACCTATATTGATGCTGAGCAAGAAGAGTAAATCTTTCTATTCTTAGAAAATTTAAAAATGCAACTTTCAACCTATCGAAAGTTGCATTTTTTGTTTAATTTTTTACTTAAAATTTCCTTTCAAAAACATTACGAAAACTTATCGTAAAAATTCATAAATCCCTTATTTTTAGGGATTTTTTCATTTTTTGACGTTTGTAAACTATTGTTAAACAAATAGTTATGAAAAAGTGAAAATTAGTAGTATTCCTACACATTGTTAAAAACTAAAGCCGATTGTCAATAACTTTGACTTTCTTTTTCGTTTAAAATTATCAATCTTTGTAACAGTTGAAATAAGTTAAAAAAACCTTAATAAAAACCATAATTATGTCTTTCGTAGAACCAATCCTTCAAGAAAATAAAGATCGCTTTGTAATTTTCCCAATTAAGCATCAAGATATTTGGGAATGGTATAAAAAACAAGAAGCTTGCATTTGGACAGCAGAAGAAATTGACTTACACACCGATTTGAACGATTGGAATAATAAGCTGAATGCTGATGAAAAATACTTCATCAAACACATTCTTGCGTTCTTCGCTGCATCTGATGGAATTGTAAACGAAAACCTTGCAGAAAACTTTGTAAGTGAAGTACAATATCCTGAAGCTAAATTTTTCTACGGATTTCAAATCATGATGGAAAACATTCATAGCGAAACTTATTCGTTATTGATCGACACTTATGTAAAAGATGAAGCAGAAAAATACGAACTTTTTCACGCAATCGAAACTTTTCCTGCCATTAAAGACAAAGCAGAATGGGCTTTAAAATGGATAGAATCAGATTCATTTGCAGAAAGATTGATTGCTTTTGCAGCCGTAGAAGGAATTTTCTTCTCAGGTTCTTTTTGCTCAATTTTCTGGTTGAAAAAACGTGGTTTAATGCCAGGTTTGACTTTTTCTAACGAATTAATTTCTCGTGATGAAGGAATGCACTGTGATTTTGCTGTGCATTTACACAACCACCATTTAGTAAATAAAGTTCCTAAAGCAAGAATCACAGAAATTTTAACTGACGCTTTAAACATCGAAAGAAAATTCATCACCGAGTCACTTCCTGTAAGTTTGATTGGAATGAACGCGACTTTGATGACACAATATTTAGAATTTGTTACTGATAGATTATTGGTAGAATTAGGTTGCGATAGAGTTTACAACTCATCAAATCCATTCGATTTTATGGATATGATATCACTTCAAGGAAAAACAAATTTCTTTGAAAAACGTGTAGCTGAATACCAAAAAGCAGGTGTAATGAATTCTGATTCTGAAGCAAGCAAAATTAGTTTCGACGCTGATTTTTAATCTGAACTTGTTTCAGATTCTTTTAAAATCTAAGAATAATATTTTCCAAAAAACAGATGCTGAAACTAGTTCAGCACATATTACAAATAACCCGAAATAGTGAAGGGATTTTCTATTTCACAAAAACTTAAAACTTATGTACGTAGTAAAAAGAGACGGCCACAAAGAGCCGGTAATGTTTGACAAAATCACCGATAGAATTAAAAAACTATGCTATGGTTTAAATGACAGAGTAGATGCTGTAAAAGTAGCCATGCGTGTAATTGAAGGATTGTATGATGGAGTAACTACGTCAGAATTAGATAATCTTGCAGCAGAAACAGCAGCGTCAATGACGATTTCGCATCCTGATTACGCTCAATTAGCAGCAAGAATCGCAATATCAAATTTACATAAAAACACTAACAAATCATTCTCTGAAACGATGAATGAAATGTATCATTATGTAAATCCAAGAACCAATCAAGAAGCGCCATTGCTTTCGGAAGAAGTTCACAATGTAATTCAAGAAAATTCAGAATTTTTAAATTCTCACATTATATATAACCGTGATTTTAACTACGATTATTTTGGTTTCAAAACTTTAGAACGTTCCTATTTGTTAAAAATTAATGGTAAAATTGTTGAAAGACCACAACACATGTTGATGCGTGTTTCTGTTGGAATTCACTTAAACGACCTTGAATCAGTTATTGAAACTTACGATTTGATGTCGAAAAAATTCTTTACGCACGCAACGCCTACATTGTTTAATGCAGGAACTCCTAAACCTCAAATGTCATCATGTTTCTTATTAACTATGAAAGATGATAGCATTGATGGAATTTACGATACGCTGAAACAAACGGCAAAAATTTCACAATCTGCAGGTGGAATTGGACTAGCAATCCACAATGTTCGTGCTACAGGTTCTTATATTCGTGGTACAAATGGAACTTCAAACGGAATTGTTCCGATGTTGAGAGTATTCAATGATACTGCACGTTATGTAGATCAAGGTGGAGGAAAACGTAAAGGAAGTTTTGCGATTTACCTAGAAACTTGGCATGCCGATATTTTCGATTTCTTGGATTTGAAAAAAAATACAGGTAAAGAAGAAATGCGTGCTAGAGATTTATTCTTCGCCATGTGGACATCAGATTTATTCATGAAACGTGTTGAAGCAGATTCAACTTGGACTTTAATGTGTCCAAACGAATGTCCAGGATTAGACAATGTATATGGCGACGAATTTGAAGCATTATATACTTCGTATGAAGCACAAGGAAAAGGAAGAAAAACAGTAAAAGCACGTGAACTTTGGGAAAAAATCCTAGAATCACAAATTGAAACTGGAACACCATACATGTTGTACAAAGATGCAGCGAATAGAAAATCGAACCAAAAGAATTTGGGAACTATTCGTTCGTCTAACTTATGTACTGAAATTATGGAATATACTTCTGCAGATGAAGTTGCAGTTTGTAACTTGGCTTCTATTTCATTACCAATGTTTGTTGAAAACGGAAAATTCAATCACGAATTACTTTTCAATGTAACTAAACGTGTAACAAGAAACTTAAACAAAGTAATCGACAGAAATTACTATCCAGTAATAGAAGCTGAAAATTCTAACATGCGTCATCGTCCTGTTGGTCTTGGTGTTCAAGGTTTAGCAGATGCTTTTATCATGTTGAGAATGCCTTTTACAAGTGACGAAGCAAAACAATTGAATCAAGATATTTTTGAAACATTATACTTTGCAGCAGTAACTGCTTCTATGGAATTGGCTAAACAAGAAGGACCATATTCTTCTTATGAAGGTTCGCCGATTTCTAAAGGTGAATTCCAACATAATTTATGGAATATTAAAGACGAAGAACTTTCTGGAAGATGGGATTGGGCAGGTTTGAGAAAAGAAGTTTTAGCAAATGGTGTTAGAAATTCATTGTTAGTAGCGCCAATGCCAACGGCTTCAACATCACAAATTCTTGGAAACAACGAAGCTTTTGAACCTTATACTTCTAATATTTATACAAGAAGAGTGCTTTCTGGAGAATTTATTGTGGTAAACAAACATTTACTAAACGATTTAGTAGAAAGAGGATTGTGGAACGAAACTTTGAAGCAAGAAATTATGCGTCACAATGGTTCGGTTCAAAATATAGAATCAGTACCACAAGATTTGAAAGAACTTTACAAAACCGTTTGGGAAATGTCTATGAAAGACATCATCGATATGAGCCGTCAAAGAGGTTACTTTATTGACCAATCACAATCGTTGAATTTGTTTATGCAAGATGCAAATTATGCAAAACTAACTTCAATGCATTTCTACGCATGGAAATCAGGTTTAAAAACTGGAATGTATTACTTGAGAACAAAAGCTGCGGTTGATGCCATCAAGTTTACTTTAAATAATGATAAAAAAGCCGAACCAATTGAAGTTCAAGAGCAACCTGCAGCAGAAATAAATGCTATCACAGAACCATTACAACCAATTGCAGTTCTTAACGAACCAGTTGAAATGACTGCCGAAGAATACAGAGCTATGATTGAAATGGCAAAAAATGCTGGACCAGACGACTGTGAAATGTGTGGTTCGTAATTAGAAAATAGAATAAAGAGAAAAGAATATAGAAACAGCTATCAAAAAAGATGGCTGTTTTGTTTTTTAATTATCTTTGAAATCAAATAAAAAAAATAGTAGCGATACTGAAACAAGTTCAGCATGAAAGAAAAAGGAATTTACACAGGAATTATAGAAAAAGACGAAAACGGAAACTATTTCTGTGGCGAATATTTATTAGATTATCAAATTGTTGTAAAGGATTTTAAATTGGGTGACGAAATCAATATCAAATCGGTTATTGCTAATCCGAGTGATAAAAGTTATAATCAATATCCAAAAAAATCAAGAGTATTTTTCTTAGCTAACGATAAAAAATAAAAATTATGGAATCCAAAAAAGAATTTGAAGTATCAGGAGATTTATTAGCGTCATCAGGACAACGATTTATTAACTATATAATTGATTTAATTGTAGTTTATATTACAATATTTTCCATTTCTTTTGTAGTAGCTATTGTTGCCCTTTTACTTGGGGCAAATACAATTGTTGAAAAACTTCAAAGCATTACTACTTTAGAAAGCTATTTGATATTTTTCTCCATTTTTATCCCTTATTATTCAGTTTTAGAAAACAAAACTTCTCGAACAATAGGAAAATATATTACTAAAACAATGGTGGTAATGGAAGATGGCTCAAAACCCGATTTTGGAACTACTTTGAGAAGAACACTTTGCAGAATAATTCCTTTCGAAGCGTTTTCTTTCATAGGAAGTTATTCTAGAGGTTGGCACGATTCAATTCCAGATACTTATGTTGTTAGAAAAGATGCATTTGAAAAAGCCTTTGAAGCACATAATTCTCTAGATGAAATAGGAAAACCGCAAGAAGAACAATAAGATGCATCTTGTTCGTACAACTTCTGACAATCCAGATTTTGAAAAACTTGTAACTCAATTGGATGCTTATTTGGCAATTCTTGATGGTGAAGATCATGCCTTTTATTCGCAATTTAATAAATCGAGTTTATTGAAAAACGCCTTAATTGTCTATGAAAGTGAAATTCCAATTGCAATTGGCGCTTACAAAGAATATGATGAAGAAACTGCCGAAATGAAACGAATGTTTACTTTACCTGAACATCGTGGAAAAGGAATTGCAACTAAAGTTTTAACAGAATTAGAAACTTGGGCAAAAGAAGAAAATTATAAAACTGCTTTATTAGAAACAGGTCATTTGCAAAAAGATGCTATCTATTTATATCAAAAATTAGGATATAAAATCATTGAAAACTTTGGGCAATATCAAGGCGTTGAAACTAGCATTTGCATGAAAAAAAATATCTAATATCTAAAATCATAAATCTAATATTATATGATGAACTGGGAACAACTTTTATCTTTAAAACGTCAAGGTGATAAAGGAAAACGACTTCGAATAGAACAAGACGACACACGTTTAGGCTTTGAAGTTGACTACGATAGAATTATCTTTTCATCAGCTTTTAGAAGTTTACAAGATAAAACGCAAGTAATTCCGTTATCAAAAACCGATTTCGTTCATACGCGATTGACGCACAGTTTAGAAGTTTCAGTAGTTGGTCGTTCAATAGGAAGATTAGTTGGAAAAAAAATCATTGAAAAATATCCACATTTACAAGAAATTCATGGTTATCAAGCTAATGATTTTGGAGCCATTGTTGCTGCAGCTTCCTTAGCACATGATATTGGAAATCCACCTTTTGGGCATTCAGGTGAAAAAGCTATCGGTGAATATTTTTCTATCGGAAAAGGACAAAAATACAAAGAACAACTTACCGATAAAGAATGGCAAGATTTAATCGATTTTGAAGGAAATGCTAACGGTTTTTCTGTTTTAACAAGCTCACGACCTGGAATAGAAGGAAGCATTAGATTGACTTATGCTGTTCTTGGAGCATTTATGAAATATCCTAAAGAAAGTTTGCCTAAAAAACCAACTTCCAATATTGCCGATAAAAAATATGGCTTCTTTCAAACCGATAAAGAATTTTTCAAAGAAGTGGCCGATGAATTAGGATTAATTCCAAACAAATCGGGAAATGATATCGGTTATGAAAGACATCCTCTAGCCTATCTAGTCGAAGCCGCAGATGATATTTGTTATACTATAATTGATTTTGAAGATGGAATAAATCTCGGATTAGTTTCGGAAGATTATGCTCTAGAATATTTGATTAAATTAGTAAAAGATACTATTGACGCTAATAAATATCAAACACTCACTACAAAAGAAGACAGAATTAGCTATTTACGTGCTCTAGCCATTGGAAATCTAATTAATGATGCGGTTCGTATATTTATAGAAAATGAAGAAGCAATTCTTAAAGGTGAATTCCCATATGCATTAACAGATAAAAGTAAATACAAAGCACAAATTGATGATATTATCGAATTAAGTGTAAAAAACATTTATCAAAGTCGTGAAGTAATTGAGAAAGAACTATCAGGTTATCAGATGATTAACAATTTGTTAGACAAATTCATAACGGCTTACAATAATAATTATAAGGGAAAAGCTACCAATTATGATAAGCTATTATTAAAGATTTTACCCGAAAAACATCACATTGAAAAAGAATCATTATACGAACGATTATTACATATTTGCCATTTCATTTCGATGCTAACAGATGGAAATGCAGTATTATTCAATCAAATAATAGCCTCTAACAATAGTTAAAAATTTGATTTTCAACAAAAATAATTGCTTTTATTTGAAAATAAAATTAGATTTGTTTCACAAAAAACTACAAACTTTAATTATGAAATCGCCATTAACAATTAGTTTGTGCAAGCAAACGTTCATAAATAAAGTTGAAACCATAAAGGACAGCCAACAAATTAAATTTTAAATAAATGAAAAGAATTACATCACTATTGATGATTTTGTTTACAATTTTGAGTTTTTCACAAGAAAACAGAGTGAAAATTCAAAGCTATTTAGACAATAACAAAACCATATTTAATCTTACAACACAAGATATTAGCGATTGGACAATTGAAAGTATAGGTAATTCAGAATCAACCAAGATTGATACTTATTGGATTAAACAAAGACATCAAGGAATTGAAATATTCAACTCTGTTTCAAACATTTGGATGAAGAATGATGAAGTAATCAACTCTACTGGAGTGTTTATTTCAAATGTTGCGCAAAAAGTTAACACAACTTCACCTTCATTGTCTGTATTAAATGCCCTTAACAAAGCATTTGAATCAGTTAATCAATCAAATTCAAACAATCAAATCATTGAAACTATTAGCAACAATGAATTCAAAATTTCTAATGGTAACTTAACAGAGGATCCTATTACTGCTGAACTTGTTTATCAACCAATGGGTGAAACTTTAAGATTAGCTTGGGACTTTTCATTTTATACTCAAGATTATAAACATCTTTGGAACATGAGAATTGATGCTGTTACAGGAACTATTCTTCAGAAATACGACTTAGTTATTTCATGTAATTTTGAAAACCACAAAGGACACAAACATGGTTCTTCTGATTTTTCATTTTACAAAAATTTATTTAAAGATGAAAGTTTAGCTAATCCGCTTCAGATACAAGGTGGATCTTACAGAGTTATTCCTTTCAACTTTGAAAGTCCAAACCATACTGCAAGACAATTAGTTACAAATCCAGAAAACCCTACAGCTTCTCCAAAAGGATGGCATGATACAAATACTATTGCTTTAAACACTGCAAGTTTAAAATATACTTACACAAGAGGTAACAATACATGGGCTAGAGCAGATTTTACAAGTGTAAACCCAACATCACACAATACAAATCCGGCAAATAGTGGTTTTGCACCTGATGGTGGTGCCGCATTAAGTTTTGATTTTCCTTATCCAGGTACAACTGTAAGCGCAAATACCTACATTAGTGCAGCAACTACCAATTTATTTTACATGATAAATGTTTTACATGACGTTTGGTATCAATATGGATTTAATGAGCCTAATGGAAACTTCCAACAAACAAACTACATCAGTGGTGGAGCGGCTTCAGATGCAGTTTGGGGTGATGCACAAGACGGCTCACAAGTAGCTACACCAGCAACAAATAATGCAAATTTTTCAACTCCTGTTGATGGCTCTAGACCAAGAATGCAAATGTTCTTATGGAACTATAGTCCAAAATCATTATTTGTTCTGTCTCCATCTTCAATTGCAGGAGATTATTATTCGGCTGATAATGGTTTCGATCCGGGAAACATTCCTGTTCCCTCAGCTCCAGACTTTATACAAACAGAGGTTGCTTTATATCTAGATACTGATCCCTCAACATCAATAGCTTGTACTCCAGCTTCTAACGATACAGAATTAAATGGAAAAATTGTTATATTAAGAAGAGGAGATTGCACGTTTGTATCTAAAGTACTTAATGCTCAAAATGCTGGTGCTATTGCTGTAATTGTAGTAAACAATGTTCCCAATCAACTGGTTACAATGAGTGGAGCGGATATTAACGTTACAATTCCAGCTGTTTTTGTAACACAAGAAGTTGGAGAAGCTATTATTGCTGAAATGCAAAATGGTCCTGTTACAATTAAATTACAAAAACAAGCTTTCGTAAACTCTGATGGCGATTTTGATAATGGTATCATTAGTCATGAATTTGGTCATGGTATATCTAATAGGTTAGCAGGTGGTAGATTAAATTCTAGTTGTCTTCAAAATTATGACCAAATGGGAGAAGGTTGGTCAGATTGGTTTGCAATGATGATGCAAATTAAACCAGGTGATGTAGGTACTACACCAAAAGGATTAGCAACTTTCGTATTGAGTGAACCAACTACTGGTAATGGTTTAAGATCATATCCATATTCTACTGATATGTCTATAAACCCATTAACGTATGCAGATTCAAATTCTCCGATACCATCAGACCCTGCCAATACTTCATACAGATATGTAAATGGTGATTTTTGGGCAACAGTTCTTTGGGATTTAAACTGGGCTTATATTCAAAAATATGGATATGATGATAATAAATATACTGGAACAGGTGGTAATAATAAAGTAATGAGATTAGTTCTTGATGGACTTAAATTACAACCATGTAGCCCAACAGTTATTTCAGCAAGAGACGCTTTATTTGCAGCAGATCAAGCTACAACTGGAGGACAAGATTATTGCTTAATTGCCGAAGTTTTCAGAAGAAGAGGTGTTGGTTTAAATGCTTCTGCTGGAAGTAATCAAAATTGTAATGATCAAGTTGAAGATTTTACAGCTTTTGCTCCAGGTCCAAACTGTACTTTAAGCGTTGATTATTTTGAAAACAATGAATTATTCAGAATTTATCCAAATCCAACAAATGGATTACTTAATGTAAGAATCAACAACTACGTAGGTAAAGTAAATATTCAGGTTATTGATATCAATGGTAGAATAGTAACTGAATATAAAAATGAAGATTTTAATACTGAGAAATCATTAAACTTAAACAGTTTACAATCTGGAATGTACATTTTAAAAGTGAATGGTGACAATGTTAACTTCACTCAAAAAATTATTAAAAACTAAATAATAGTTATAAATAAACAAAAGGCTTTCATTAATTTGAAAGCCTTTTGTTATTAAATAAAATTATAAATTATTCCTATTCCCAACATTTGTTTTAATTGAACTTTTGGACCAACAGTTACTTGAACATTATTTATTTCCTCTTTTGCCTTAATGTCGTCATCATATATTAAATGCGCTCCAATATTAGCTCTAACATACTTATTTACAACTAAATCAAATTGCATTTGCCAATCCACATCAATATTCCCAAACTTGTTTATATAATCTGAATATAAATTCAATCTGTTTTCAACTATTATGTTCTTAAAAACTTCTTTTTTGTAACCGCTTGAAACTAAAAAACCTAATTCTGTTCTAGATTTTTTCCCTTTATTAATCAGATTTCCATTTTCATCATAAATAGCTTTGTTTACTCCAAAAGCACCTTGATTAGCCAATTCTTGAGCTAAAACTAAAGTTGTTTTTTGAGTTAATGGGGAAATATATACATTAATCTTTTTTTCTTTATTGGAATACTCAGCTCCAATTCCAAGAAAAATATATGCCGGCGCAAAAGGTTTTGAAATAGCTTTATCAGTATTAGGATAAGAATATCCATTAGTAAACTGTGTGTTGAAATTAAACTTTGCAGAATGATACCAATTTGAAATAGTGTCATGTCTATAACCAAAAGTAGAATTTAATTGAAAAGCATCATCTGTTTTTCTTAGTTCTACACCATCTTGTTTATTTACACCATACTTAAATATCAACTCATTAACCCATCTAACATTGTCTGTAGTATATTTTCTAACAAAATTACCTTTCAATAAACCAGAAACCGAACTATTTCCTCCGGCATTCCAATTCATAAATGCTATTTGACTAATATCCAACCCTACAATATTCTTCTTTTCCCAATGAGAAATAGTATCTGGTAACTTAGTTTGAATTTTCTGAGAAAAAGTGATTTGTGTAAATAGCAAAAGTAAAACTACAGAAGATTTGAAGAAGAATCTCATGACATAAAAATTAAAAGTTGCGCAAAAATCGTAAAATCAAATAGTAGAAAAAAGCTTTTCTAAACTTTTAACGTCAATTTTACAGATTTGTTGCAACTCTTCTACTGTTCCATGTTCGATAAAATCATCAGGAATTCCGAGCGTTTTTATGGTATTTTTATAATTATTTTCAGATGCAAATTCGATAATTCCAGAACCAAATCCACCTTTAATTACGCCATCTTCAATTGTAATTATTGTATCATATGAATTGAAAATCTCATGCAACAACTTTTCGTCCAATGGTTTTACAAATCCAAAATCATAGTGAGCAATTTCATCAGCATTTGAAACTTTATCCAAAGTCAAGTCCACATTATTCCCAATAAATCCTGTTGATAAAACTGCAATTTTAGTTCCACTCTTAAGCAAATGTGCCTTCCCTATTTCAATTTTCTCAAATTTGGAATTTGGAATTTTAAATTTGGAATTTGAAAATTTTCCTCTTCCGCGCGGATAACGAATAGCAATCGGATGATGTAATCCTAAAGAAGCTGTATATAAAATATTTCGCAAATCGATTTCATCTTTAGGAGCATAAATTATCATATTTGGAATACATCGCAAATACGCCAAATCAAAAACTCCATGATGTGTTGCGCCATCTTCTCCAACCAATCCTGCTCTATCCAAACAAAAAATTACAGGTAAATTTTGCAAAGCCACATCATGAATCACTTGGTCATAAGCACGTTGCAAAAACGTAGAATAAATGTTGCAAAAAACCACCATTCCTTGTGTTGCCATTCCAGCTGCAAGTGTCACTGCATGTTGTTCTGCAATTCCAACGTCAAAAGCTCTGTCAGGAAAAGCATCCATCATGAACTTTAAAGAACTCCCACTTGGCATTGCAGGCGTAATTCCAATAATTTTCGGATTGTTTGTAGCCAATTCGACCAAAGTCCAACCAAATACATCTTGGAATTTTGGAGGTAAATTTTCTTCCGATTTTGGATGAATTTCACCAGTAGTTTTATCAAATTTTCCTGGCGCGTGATATTTCACTTGATCTTCTTCAGCTTGTTGTAAACCTTTACCTTTGGTAGTGATTATATGAAGAAATTTTGGCCCTTTTACTTTTTTCAAACGTTCCAATTCTGAAATTAAGGCTTCAAAATCATGTCCGTCAATTGGTCCTGAATAATCAAAGTTCAAAGATTTAATCATATTATTCTGCTTCGGATTTTTTCCTTCTTTAACCGAAGTCAAATAGTTTTTCAAAGCACCAACGCTTGGATCTATTCCGATAGCATTATCATTCAAAATTACTAGCAAATTAGCATCAGTAACTCCAGCGTGATTCAATCCTTCAAATGCCATTCCGCTTGCAATTGAGGCGTCACCAATCACAGCAATATGATGTTTATTTTCGCCTTTCAACTGAGAGGCAATTGCCATTCCCAAAGCAGCAGAAATCGATGTTGATGAATGACCAACACCAAAAGTATCATAAACACTTTCGCTACGTTTTGGAAAACCAGAAATACCACCAAGTTGACGATTGGTATGAAAATTTTCTTTTCTTTCAGTTAAAATTTTATGACCATAAGCTTGATGACCAACATCCCAAACTAGCAAATCATTTGGCGTGTCAAAAACATAATGCAAAGCAATTGTCAGTTCAATCACACCAAGACTTGCGCCAAGATGACCTTCTTTTACAGAAACTACATCAATAATAAAATCACGCAATTCTTTAGCCAATTGAGGCAATTGCGAAGGTTCTAATTTTTTCAAATCAGATGGATTATTGATGTTTTGAAGTAAATTTTCTGACATGTAGCAAATGTACGAATTGAATTCCTATTTTTGTTCTATGGAAAACATTTTCACTGACGAATACTTTATGAAAAAAGCTTTGCAAGAAGCTGAAACTGCTTTTGAAAAAGGTGAAATTCCTGTTGGTGCCATCATTGTAATTGACAACAAAGTCATTGCTAGAAGTCATAATCTTACTGAATTATTAAACGATGTAACGGCGCACGCCGAAATGCAATCGATAACAGCTGCTGCCAATTACCTTGGTGGAAAATATTTAAAAGATTGTACATTATATGTAACACTCGAACCTTGTCAAATGTGCGCCGGTGCTTTGTATTGGAGTCAGATTTCCAAAATTGTTTTTGGTGCTCGAGACGAACAACGCGGATTTCAAACTTTAGGAACAAAATTACATCCAAAAACTCAAGTAAATCAAGGCATTTTAGCTCAAGAATGTGGTGACTTAATGAAGCGTTTTTTTGCCGAAAAAAGAAAGTAGAAAAATTCCTTTTTTTACAAGAAAAATAGTCCAAAAATTTATTTTACATTTACTACAATATTTAAAATTTATTTCTGTTATAGCATTAATTGAAAGTGTTAAAAATCATATTTTCAAGTCAAAAAGTTCTAACCAATAATTCCAAAAAACACATGAAAACCAGTAAGTTAATCGGTTTGTTTCTTGCAATCTTTGTATTGTATTCTTGTTCTAAAAAATCGGCTGCCGATTTTGATTCCGACTTCACTTTATACAAGGATTATATATCGAGTTTTTCTTCTGGTTTTGTATCGGTCAGTTCCGATATTCGCGTGCAATTAGCTTTTAATAAAAGTGATTGGAAACCCAACCAAGAATTAGACGAAGATTTGTTCGATATTTCTCCAAGTGTTTCAGGAAAAGTGGTGGCACTTTCTAACAATACCATTGCTTTTATTCCAAAAGACAAATTGGAACAAAATACTTTGTATCAAATTACGCTTCACCTTTCACAAATCAATGATAAGACGCCAAAAGAATTGGAGAATTTTAATTTTTCCATAAAAACCATCAAGCAAGATTTCATAGTCAATACTTTAGATTTGCAATCCTATGACAGAGACACTTATTATTTAAACGGAACGATTAAAACCGCTGATAATTTATCCTTTGAAGATGCTCAAAAATTGTTGAAAGCAACTCAAAATGGTGATGATTTAAAAATAATTTTTGATAAAGCAACAAGTACTTCAACGGAATTTAAATTTACTATTGACAAAATAAAACGTTTCGATGACGATAGTGAAATCACCATTGCTTGGGATGGCGATGATGCTGATATTGAGCAAGAAGGCGAAGTAAAATATCCTATTCCAGGTAAAAATCAATTCAAAGTTTTAGACATTAAAATTGGTGACGAAAACAACCAATCGTTATTGATAAACTTCTCCGATCCATTAAAAAGAGATCAAGATTTTAAAGGATTAATCGCAATTGAAAACACTAACAATTTGAAATTTGCCACAATGGGCAACGTTTTGAAAGTGTTTTTCAGCAATGAAGCCAAAAATTCTGAAGTAGATAAAGGAAATTCAACTGAAACTATCACCGAAAGTGTAACTGCGGTTGTTGATTCGGTAGCCGTTGCTGTTGACACTGCTGCTGTTGCAGTTGATTCGGCTGTAGCTTATGTTGCACCAGTAGTTGAAGCTGTTGAAGAAGAATCTAATATTCAATCTTTTGCCGGAACAAAACTAGTCGAAGTTTTTCAAGGAATTGAAAGCGAATACGGCTACAAAATGAAGCAAAATTATTCTGAAAAACTACAATTTGAACAAATAAAACCAGCTGTACGATTACTAAAAAGCGGAACGATTTTACCAAGTTCTAATAATTTAAAAATTAATTTTCAAGCGGCCAATTTGAATGCTGTTGATGTAAAAGTGTACAAAATTTACAAAAACAACATAATGCAATTCTTGCAAAATAATGAACTTAACGGAACTCGAAATCTGAAACAAGTTGGACAATCAGTCGCCAAAAAAACCATCGAATTAAAACAAAACAACCTTCTAGATTACACCAAATGGAATACCTATGCTTTAGACATTTCTAAAATTGTAACTCCAGAACCAGGTGCGATTTATCGTGTAGAATTTTCATTCAAAAAGAAATATTCACTTTACAAATGCGGAAATGAAACGCCAAATAACGAAGAAGAAAATCAAGATTCTGAAGAAGAAAATGAAGACGACGTCAATTATAGCGGCAACAATTACGATTATTATTACTACGAAGAAGATTATGATTACAGAGAAAGTCTTGATCCTTGCACCGACTATTATTATTACAACAATACGACCATTGGAACCAATATTTTAGCAACCGATTTAGGTGTAATTGCGAAACGTGGAACAGATAAATCAGTGACAATTGCAGTTAGTGATATCGTTTCTACTGATCCTGTTTCGGGTGCAACCGTAACTTTATACAATTACCAACAACAAAAAATTGCAGATTCAAGCACTGATGGCGATGGAATGGCATCGTTCCAATTAGAAAAAATTGCTTATTTCGCAATTATTACCAAAGGCGACCAAAGCACTTATGTGAAATTGGACGACGAATTATCATTATCTGTAAGTGATTTTGATGTTTCGGGCGAAACTTTGCAAAAAGGATTAAAAGCCTATTTATATGGTGAACGTGGCGTTTGGCGTCCAGGTGATACATTGTTTTTGTCATTCATTTTAAATGATAACGCCAATAAATTACCAGAAAATCATCCGATAAAAATTAGAGTAAACGATCCAAGCGGAAAAACGGTTTATCAATCGGTTCAAAAAGGAACGGCTTTCAGTCATTATAAATTCATAGTTCCAACGCAATCAAGTGCTCCAACAGGAAATTGGGAAGCTGTTGTAAGTGTTGGTGGTGCTCGTTTTTACAAAAGTTTGAAAATTGAAACCATAAAACCTAATCGTTTAAAAATTAAAAACAGTTTCAATGATGCTGTACTATCAACTAGCAAAAACAATGTCAATAATATTCAAGTTTTATGGCTTCACGGTGCTGTAGCAAAAGATTTAAAAACCGAAGTTCAAGCCAAATTCTCGCAACAAGTAACAACGTTTAAAGGATTTGACAAATACATTTTTGATGATCCAACAAGAAGTTTTTCAACCGAAGAAATCAATATTTTTTCAGGAAAAGTTGATGGAAATGGTCGTGCATCCATCCCGATAAAACCAACATTGCAAGGTCAAGCGCCAGGAATGTTGAAAGCCGCTTTCATCACCAAAGTTTACGAGCAAGGAGGCGATGTTTCTACCGATGTAGCTTCTACAACTTATTCACCTTACCAGACTTATATTGGTGTAAAAGCCCCAGAACCAAACAAATATGGCTTATTAGAAACTGGAAAAGCCAATCGATTTGATATTGTAGCTGTAAACGAAAACGGAAAACCAAAATCAGTTCAGAATCTAGATGTTCGCGTTTACAAATTAGAATCACGTTGGTGGTGGGATGCTTCCAATGATAATTTATCTAATTATAGTTCGTCAACTTCAACAATTGCTTACAAAAACTTTAGAGTTTCAACTGATTATTCAGGAAAAGCAAGTGTTTCATTTGTAGTTCCAGAAAACGATTGGGGTAATTATTTAGTTCGTGTTTCCGATCCAAATGATGGTCACGCAACAGGAACAAGAGTTTATATTGACTCGCCATATTGGTCGGCTCGTTCTAAAAATGAAGATGGAAAAGCAGCGACAATGTTACGCTTTTCAACCGATAAAGAGAAATATGCTGTTGGTGAAACTGCCAAAATATTCTTCCCATCAAGTGAAGGCGGAAGAGCATTAATTTCTGTAGAAAACGGAACTAAAGTTGTGAAAACACTTTGGGCAAAAACCAAAAAAGGTGAAACTTCTGTCGAATTACCAATTACTGGTGAAATGGCGCCAAATGTGTACATCAATGTAACTTTATTACAACCACACGCATCTACCAAAAACGATTCTCCAATAAGAATGTACGGAATTGTTCCAATAGAAGTTGTCGATAAAAATACGGTTTTAGAACCACAAATTTCGATGCCAGATGTACTTCGTCCGGAGCAAACTGTGAATGTAAAAGTATCTGAAAAACAAGGCAAAGCGATGACTTACACCATTGCTGTTGTTGATGAAGGTTTGTTGGATTTAACACGTTTCAAAACTCCAAATGCTTGGGATAATTTCTACACTCGCGAAGCATTAGGCGTTAGAACTTGGGATATTTATGATGATGTAATTGGTGCGTATGGCGGAAAAGTAAATCAAGTTTTCGCCATTGGTGGTGATGCCGATTTAGGTGGCGGAAAAGCTAAAAAAGCCAATCGTTTCAAACCAGTTGTGATGTATTTCGGACCATTTGAATTAGGGAAAGGCGATTCTAAAACGCATCAAATTAAACTTCCAAAATACATTGGTTCCGTTCGCACTATGGTTGTGGCTGCCAATAAAGAAAATAGCGCTTACGGAATGGCTGAAAAAGCTACTCAAGTAAAAAGTCCGTTGATGGTTTTGGCTTCGTTGCCAAGAAAAATTTCTCCTTCAGAAAATGTTACGATTCCAGTAACGCTTTTTGCAACAGAGAAAAATATTAAGAATGTAACACTTCAAATTAAAACAAATAATGCTGTAAGAGTTCTTGGAAAAGCAAGTCAAATTGTAAAATTCACCGAACCTGACGAAAAAATGGCGTATTTCAATTTAAGTGTTGGAAGTATAACCGGAATTGGAAAAGTGCAAATCATCGCCACATCAGGAAAAGAGAAATCTACTTATGATGTTGAAATTGATGTGATAAATCCAAATCCAATAACCACAACATACACTGATATTATTATTGAACCAAATAGTTCTAAAAAAATCACTTGGGATTTATTTGGAGTAACTGGAAGCAACAAAGCAAAAATGGAAGTTTCATCGGTTCCAACAGTTGATTTTAGCAGAAGATTGGATTATTTGATTCAATATCCACACGGTTGTGTGGAACAAACTACATCATCTGTTTTCCCACAATTGTATTTGAATGATGTGATGGATTTAGACGCGACTTACAAACAAAGAATTCAGAAAAATGTAACCGCAGGAATCCAAAAATTAGGAAATTTCCAAGTGGCAAACGGCGGATTTGCTTATTGGCCAGGCAATGCCGAAGCGGACGATTGGGGAACATCTTACGCAGGACATTTCTTAATTGAAGCAGAGAAAAAAGGATATGTTTTACCAATTTCTTTCAAAAATAAATGGATTTCCTATCAAAAGAAAATGGCAAAACAATGGCGTTTTGAAAAACAATATGGTAACGATTTTGCCCAAGCTTATCGTCTTTATACATTGGCTATTGCAGGTTCGGCCGATTTGGCTTCAATGAACAGACTTCGTGAAACGGTTGGAATTTCTAACGAAAGTAAATTGCGTTTGGCTGCAACTTATGCTATTATCAAACAAAATTCGGCAGGTTTGGCGTTATTAAGCAAATCAATGATTGACGAACAAAACGAAGATGGTTACTACTATTATTATGGTTCAAACGAAAGAAATCGTGCGATGGCATTAGAAACTTTAGTGTTATTAGGTCAAAAACAAAAAGCTTTTGCAATGGCAACCAAATTGGCTAAAAATCTTTCAAGCAACCAATGGATGAGCACGCAAACAACCGCTTACGGATTATACGCAATGTCAAAATTTGCACAAAGTAATGGTAGTAAAGGCGTTTCTGTTCAATATACTAGTGGCGGAAAATCAGTTGTAATTAATACCAACAAAACGGTAGCACAAAGAAATTTAGCTTTAGTTTCAGGAAATAATTCGGTTACGATTAAGAACAATAAAAATAATACTATTTTTGTTCGTGTCCTAAATAGCGGAATTCTTCCTGTTGGAAAAGAAAATGTTGTTCAAAACAATTTATCTGCCAATGTGGTTTTCAAAGACCGAAAAGGAAAGGCAATTTCAGTAACCAAAATAGCTCAAGGAACAGAATTCATTGCAGAAGTTACGCTAACCAATCGTAAAAATGAACGAGTAGAAAATATTGCACTTTCGCAAATTCTACCGTCAGGATTTGAAATTGTAAATACTAGATACACTGAATTTGGAGAATCAACTTCCAATGTTGCAGACTATATCGACATTCGTGATGATAGAGCGAACTACTATTTCAGTCTTCGTGGCGGCGAAACAAGAACGTTCAAAATCTTATTAAACGCATCGTATTTAGGTAAATATTACTTACCAGGACTACAATGTGAAGCGATGTATGACAATGAATTCTTGGCTCGAACTAAAGGTCAATGGGTTGAAGTGGTGAAGTAATTTTCATATCCTAACAGGTCTTTTTGACCTGTTAGGTATAAAGAAAAGCATAAAATAAATTCAAAATAATAATACCTAACAGGTCAAAAAGACCTGTTAGGATAGGTATAAAAAAATTAAAATAAAATGAAAAAAGATGTTTTAGAGTCAGGTGCTATTTATCATTTCTACAATAGAGGAAATAATAAAGAAAACATTTTCATAGAAGAAAGAAATTATTATTACTTCTTACAATTAGTGAAGAAATACCTTTTACCTATTGCAGATATTTACGCCTACTGTCTTCTAAAAAATCATTTTCATTTAGCTTTTAAAATCAAAGAAAAAGAAGATTTACCAGAAAAATTTACCGACAAAATACATCTACCTTTTTCAAATTTATTCAATACCTATACTAAAAGCGTAAACAAAGCATATGACAGAACAGGAAGCTTATTTCAAGAACATCCTCAAAGAAACAGAGTTGAAACAGAAGAATATTTAAGACAATTGATAATATACATTCATCTAAATCCTTTAAAGCATAAGTTTACCGATGATTTTTCAACATACAAACATTCATCTTATCTAACTTATTTATCTGAAAAAGATACAAATATTAAAAGAACATATATTTTTGACCTTTTTGGAGGAAAAGAAAATTTTATTTTTCATCATAATGAAAATCAAATCAGGTTTGAAGGTTTAATTGATGAAATAGATAAGTTTGATTTTTGAAAACTATCTTAAATTCGATATCCATTACAGGTTTTTTAAATCCATTGGATATCAAATAAAGTAACATCCATCAGAAAATAAATACCTAAGAGATTTGAAAAAATTTAGTAGGATAACAAAAAAATAAATGTCTATTTTTTCAAACATACCTAACAGGTTAGAAAAACCTGTTAGGAAAATTTTAAAATACATTAAAGCCAACAAAAAGAAATCTGCAATTGCATTTATTCTTCTTGTGGTTTACTATTTTTCTTTGCCAAGAACACTTTTTGAAGAACCTTATTCCACGGTAATTGAAAGTAGTGACGGCGAATTATTAGCTGCCAAAATTGCTCGCGATGGACAATGGCGTTTTCCTTCAAAAGATAGTATTCCTGATAAATTTAAAAAATGTATTGTCTATTTTGAAGACGAACATTTTAATTACCATTGGGGTTTTAATCCTGTAGCGATGGTGAAAGCTATTCAACAAAATCAAAGCGCAGGAAAAGTAGTTCGTGGTGGAAGTACTTTAACACAACAAGTTATTCGTTTGTCTCGTAAAAACAAAAAACGTACCTACTTTGAAAAAGTAATCGAAATCATTCTCGCTACTCGATTGGAATTTCGTCATTCTAAGGGAAAAATTTTAGAATTATACGCAGCACACGCACCTTATGGCGGAAATGTTGTTGGACTCGAAATGGCTTCTTGGCGATATTTTGGAGTGCAATCACATCAATTATCTTGGGCAGAAACGGCTACTTTGGCGGTTTTACCGAATGCTCCAAGTTTAATTTATCCAGGTAAGAACCAACAGAAATTACTAAAAAAACGTAATACACTTTTACTAAAATTATACAACGAAAAAGTTATTGATAAAATGACTTATCAGTTGTCAATTGAAGAACCGTTGCCTCAAAAACCATATAATATTCCGCAAATTGCACCTCATTTATTACAGAGAATTGCAAAATCTGACGAAGGAAAACGTATTAAAACTACGGTTGATATTTCGTTGCAAAATCGTGTGAATCAAATCGCTGCTTATTATTACAATCAATACAAACAAAACGAAGTGCACAACTTGGCGATAATGGTTATTGACATTCAAAATCGCAACGTTATTAGTTATGTTGGAAATGCTCCAACCGATAAAGATCACGATAAAGATGTTGATATTATTTCGGCGCCACGAAGCACAGGAAGTATTTTAAAACCATTGCTTTATGCTTCGATGTTAGATTCGGGAGAACTTCTTCCTAATACTTTAGTTGCTGATATTCCAACACAAATTTCGGGTTATGCACCTCAGAATTTTAATCTGACCTTTGATGGCGCAGTTCCGGCACAAAGAGCTTTGTCACGTTCGTTAAATATTCCAGCAGTTTTGATGTTGCAAGAACACGGCGTGAATAATTTTTATGAATTGCTTCAAAAATTCCAACTGAAAAACATCAATAAACGACCTGATCATTACGGATTATCATTAATTCTTGGTGGTGCCGAAAGTAATCTTTGGGATTTGTGTAGAACGTATGCTAATCTTTCTTCGACCGTAAATTATTTCAACAAAACAAAAGGAAAATACCGAAATAAAGAATTTGCCGAGTTGAATTACGTGAATGGATTCGAACAAGACTATAGCAATGAAACCAATCAAAAACCAATACTTGGTGCAGGTTCGATTTACTTGACTTACAACGCTATGAAAGAAGTTAATCGTCCTGAAGGTGATGAAGCTTGGCGATTCTACGATTCATCCTTAGATATTGCTTGGAAAACAGGAACCAGTTTTGGAAATCGTGATGCGTGGGCAATTGGAACCAATTCTAGATATGTCGTTGGCGTTTGGGTTGGCAATGCTTCTGGTGAAGGACGACCACAATTGACAGGTGTTGATAGTGCGGCTCCAATATTGTTTGATGTTTTTAATTTATTACCTCGAAAAGCATTTTTCAGTCCGCCATTGAACGATTTAGAATATGCTGATGTTTGTACCAAAAGTGGTCATTTAGCTCAAGATGATTGCCCAAAAACCAATCAGCTGATTCCTAAAAACGGTAAAAAAACCAGTATTTGTCCGTATCATAAATTGGTGCATTTGGATGCTTCACAACAATTTCGAGTAAACAGCAGTTGTGAAAATGTAGATAATATCATCACCAAAAAATGGTTTGTTTTACCGCCTGTTATGGAATGGTATTACAAAAGTCAGCATATCGATTATATGCCTTTACCACCATTTCGCGCTGATTGTCAGCAAACGCAACAAGCGTCGATGGATTTTATTTATCCAAAAACGAACAGCAAAATATATCTCACTAAAAACTTTCAAAGTAAAGTGCAACCTGTAATTTTAAAAGTGGCGCATTCCAACAAAGAAGCCAAACTTTTTTGGTATGTTGACAACGTTTTTAAAGGCGAAACCCAAACGTTTCATGAAATGCAAATTGAAGCCAACACTGGTTTTCATTACATCACGGTTGTAGATGAATTTGGAAATGAAATTAATAGAAAGGTGGAGTTTGTGAGAGATTAGGAGCGAATGGTTTGCGCTTTCTTGGTTACCCTATTCCTGCTTTTCGTTTCAATAAAAAATGCTTCCAAACAATGGAAGCATTTTTTTATTTTCTCTACAATCAGGGCTAGATTGGTTTTGTCTTTTGTGAAAATACTTATTACAATTTCAAGTTTAACTGATTGCTAATAGTCAATTCTATTGAAACACCATCATACTTACCTGAAAGATAATCTTTTTCAAAAGACGCATCCTTCCTTATCTTTTTCTCAAATAAACTTTCTAATCTAGTTACTCCATACCTGTTTTTACCTGCAATAATGATTTGATCTCTCCTAAACAATTTATTATTTGAATTTATAAATGTAGAATTATGAGATGCAATAATTAGTTGAGCTTTATATGGATTGTTTTCAGAAGAATTAAATAATTTAATAATAGCTTTACACAATTCAGGATGTAAACGAGAATCAAACTCATCAATAATTAATATAGTACCATTGGTCAATGTATCAATTAATGGTCCTGCTAATGCAAAAAACTTTCTTGTACCTAAAGATTCATCGGTATTTAAGTCAAAATATTCTTCGCCAAATATTTCTTTGTTTTCATCATAAACAAAGTGTTTTGTACTAATTATTGTATTTTCAGGATTATTTTTTATTAATATTTTATGTAGCTCTTTTGGAATTCCTGATTTACTAAGTATATCTTCAGTAGAAACTTTTTCAATTTTAATCTCATTAAATCCTAAATTTGCACTTTTAAGAAGATTATTAACCATTACTTTAAAATTATTATTAGTCAATAATTTTGCTGTATAATCAATTGATCCAAAATCATCAATACCACTAATAAAATTTATTCCTCTTATTTCTTTAATTATCAAATTTGCCAGTTTGTCATTAAACTGAGCACAAACAGATAAAAAAAGTGAATTTTCTCTTGTTATTTCAAATAATTTCTCATTTGCCATATCAATTTTTTTACCTAATTCAATACTTTGAAAATTTCTTTTAAATAAAAGATACTCCTTAGTTTTATTCTGATAATATAAATATTCTGAATGAACAGTATCTGTATCAACTTCAAATCCATATTTATATTTTGTGCTATCAATTATAAACTCCATCTCAAAAAAACTTGGTTTTGATATAGTTTCCGTAGAAAGCTTAAATCTTTCAACCATAATTTCTTCACCAGATATTGAGTCTTTTGAGGAATTTAAAATAAATCTTTTCATAAAACCAATAGCTTTAAAAAGATTACTCTTTCCACTTGAATTTGCTCCGTAAACAATAATACTTTTTAAAAGACTTAGATCATTGATTGGAGATTGAAAAATATTATCATTTCGATACTCAGTCAATGAAGTAGCAGATAAATTAATAGAAACATTTTCTTTAAATGAAAGAAAATTTCCAACAGAGAATTTAACGAGCATATTTTTGTAGTAATTTAAGGTAATTTGAAACAAAAATACAAAAATATGAGAACAATACGTAAAAAATATCATTTTTTATTTTATTAATTAAAATATTTTTTATAAGTTTGCACGATATAATCTCATATATGTATATTTTTTTAAATAAAAAGTCTAAAAAAAGCAATGTATACACGATATTATTGATAATAAATTAAAAACAACAACAACTAAAAAATTATTTATGCAAAAAAATTACCTTGAATTAATTAAAAAAGTCAGAGAAAGAAGTAATCCTGACTTGGTACAAATGACAAAAATGTATTCCGAAACTTTATCTGGTTCAAAATTATTTGAAAACAAAAGTATTGAATATTCAGATGTTTCAATTTACATAAAAGAATCTATGAAAGGTGTGGCGCCTTCTTACACCATGAATAGTAAAGTAGCAGCCAATAAAGTCGAGGCTCATCTTAAAAAAAGTCATGGAAACCTTGTTGATTTTGAAAGACAAGGCTCTGTTATGACAAATACTCATATTCTGAAAGAAAATGATGTAGATTTAGTCCAAATAACTAACAAATCATCTGAATTTGATCACAAAGGATTAGAAAAAGCTTTAAACAATACATCAGTTTTAAAAACAGAAGAAATTTTAAACTTAAAAAAACATAAAGAAAATTTTAGTCCATATCAAGGAAATCAGATAGATGACTTAAAGTATGTGCGTTTGAAATCTGAATTAGTTCTATCAAGCACATATAAAACCGTTGATATAGAAAAAGAAAATTCAATATATGTAAAAGTTACAGAACCAGAACGAGACATTGATGTTGTTACTGCAACTTATTATAAAAGTGTTGATTTTATGAAAACTAATGACAAATCCAGAAAAGGTATTCAAATTTATAACAAAAAAACAGGAAAAATAAATGATGTTGATTATCCTTTTTTAAGCATTGAGAGAATTAATGTTAAAGACATAATTTCAAACAGAAGACTTAAAAATATGATACGATTTTTAAAAAACATAAAATATGATTGTCCTCACATAGAAAACAAAGGTTCAATAAGGAGTTTTCATATTAATGCAATTTGCTATAATATAGATGTTAAAAAATACGAAGACCTACACTATTTAGATTTAGTATCAATACTCTATCAAGAATTAACTAATATAATCTCAAACAAATCTTATAGAGACAATATAAAATCTGTAGATGGATGCGAGTATATTTTTGAATTTGATTGTGCTAAAAAATTAATAGAAATTGAATTTTTAAGTCAAGAACTTGATTCAATTATTGCTGATTTACATAATCAAAGCTTATTAGTAGGATAATAAAAAATGGAAAAAATGGAAAAAATATATACTTGGTTGAAAACAAATAGCTATATAGTTCATCATGTGAGTACTTCACTAAATATAATTTCTTTTATTATAGTTTTGATTTGGATATTTGAAAGCACCATTAAAGAAAAACTAAATATAATATTTACTGTTAACTTGGAAGCAATTGTAGTTTTCATATCAATTCTAATTGTTGGATTAAATCAATTATTACAAAAACTTTTAATAGAAGCAGAATACTCTCCTGCTTTTGCTTTAGCAGTGGGATATTTTAAAAACTTTATTTTCCCAGCAATTACACAAATTAAGGAAAATGGTGAAGTAAATCCTAAAATTTGTATTTACAAACCTAAGCATTTTGACGAGTTAACATCAACAAATATTGATATGATAAAAGCGGAATTAACTAATAAAAAATATAATTTGTCAGAAATAAACTTAAGCTTAAAAGGAGCAAGAGCAAGAGATATATTAACATTAAATAAAAAGTCTAAAATTCACTCATATTTTGACTTCCCTAACACTCTTTTATCTTTATATTCTTATGTTGATTTTAAAATTGCAAGTTCAAATAATAACTCATCTGAATTAAAGAAAAAGAAATTTGTAGAATTGTTGATCGAACAATTTTATTTAAAACTTAATGAGTTAATCCAAGAAAATAATTTAACCAATAACATTACTTTTTGTGATAAAAATCTTCAAGGATTGTAATATAAAAGCTCCTATAAACACAAAAAAACCGCCAATCTCACGAAAGGCGGTTTTTCTTATTTAATTTCTTTTCCTTGATTATCAAAAAAATGATATTCTAGGTACGTGTAAGCGTCACGAGGTATGATTTTCACCCATTTTTTATGTTCAAAGAACCACTTTGAACGTATTGATGGAAAACCTTTTTTAAGGTATGCTGCCACGAAAGGATGAACATTAAGTTTTACTTTCTTGTGGTCTTTCATAATTTTTTCAAGTGAAAAAGTAATCTTGTCTATAATTTGGATTGGCGCATCTACATCGCTACTCAAATTATTAGGATTTTCTTCCCTTGTTTCAATATTTACTTCTGGTCTTACTCTTTGTCTAGTAATTTGAACTAATCCAAATTTACTTGGTGGTAAGATCTTGTGTTTAGCTTTGTCATCTTCCATTTCTTCTTTCAAGAAATTGTATAGAACTTGACGATTTTCAGGATTTTGCATATCGATAAAATCGACTACAATAATTCCGCCCATGTCGCGAAGTCTTAACTGACGTGCAATTTCTGCTGCGGCAATCATATTCACTTCTAGAGCAGTATCTTCCTGATTGGTTGCCTTGTTAGAACGATTTCCGCTGTTTACGTCGATAACGTGAAGCGCTTCTGTATGTTCTATAATCAAATAAGCTCCTTTACTCATGGAAACTGTTCGTCCGAATGAGGTTTTTATTTGACGCTCTATATGATATTTCTCAAAAATAGGAAGATCTTTATTTTGATAAAGCTTCACCATGTTTTGTTTTGAAGGTGCTATCTCGGCTATATAGTCCTTCGTTTCTTGGTACAACTCTTCATCATCTACTTGAATACCTGTGAAAGTATCGTTGAAAATATCTCTAAGCATTGAAGAAACTTTGTTAAGTTCTCCTAACACTTTAGAAGGATGATGAGCAGTTGGTAATTTCTTACACATTGCAAGCCACCTATCGTTTAGGTTTTGCAAATCTTTTTCTAGTTCGGCTGTTTTTTTGCCTTCTGCTACTGTTCTCACAATAACACCAAAACCTTTAGGTTTGACGGCTTGTACCAATTTTTTCAATCGGTCTTTTTCGGCTTTGTCTTCTATTTTTTGTGAAACAGAAACTCGGTCAGAAAAAGGGACAAGAACTAAATATCTACCAGCAAAAGAAAGCTCAGAGCTAATTCTTGGTCCTTTGGTAGAAATTGGTTCCTTAACCACTTGCACTAAAACAGATTGATTGGCGCTCAGAATATCTGATATGGCACCATCTTTATCAATCTCTTTTTCAAACTGAAAGTTTTTTAGGGAGAAATCTTTTATTTTACCTGCGCTTACAAGTTTAATGAATTTCAAATAAGAAGCTAATTGCGGACCTAAATCATGATAATGTAAAAAGGCATCTTTTTCGTAGCCAACATTTACAAAAGCAGCATTTAATCCGGCAACAGGTTTCCTGATTTTGGCAATAAAAATATCACCTACAGCAAAACTGTTCTTTTTTTCTTCTTCTTTGTGTAATTCAATTAGTTTTCCATCTTTTAATAAGGCAAAATCTACAGCATTGTCATCCTTGCGAATGATTAATTCTTTATTCATGTTGTAAATTTTTATCCAAACTTTTTGGTTTCGGGTTTCGGGTTTCGGGTTTCGGGTTTTTCAACTCGCAACTTTCAACTTTCAACTCGCAACTGAAATGTTAGGATGGATTAAACATTTTTTACAGGTTTTTACCCGGTGAATTTTAGTTTGCAGTAGCAGTTTTCAGTTAGCAGACTGCTTACTGTGACTGAATACTGATTACTAAATTTCGTTTTCAATGAACGTTTAAAAAGAAAAAAGTAGTTTAAAACTACTTTTTCTTTTTGTGTCGGTTAGCTCTCGCTCTTTTTTTACGTTTGTGCGTCGCTACCTTATGTCTTTTTCTTTTTTTACCGCTTGGCATAGGTTGATTTTTTGTGATTAATAAATAAGTTTTTAAACTGCTACTTCAGTTTTAGTTTTTACTCCTTCAACAAATACTTTTGCAGGTTTAAATGCAGGAATATTGTGAGCAGGAATTTTAATTGTAGTATTTTTTGAAATGTTTCTACCAGTTTTTTCAGCTCTAGTTTTGATGATAAAACTACCGAAACCTCTTAAATAAACGTTATCTCCATTTTCTAAAGAAGTTTTTACTTCTTCCATTAATGCTTCAACCGTTGATTGAACATCACCTTTTTCAAGTCCTAATTTTTCTGAAATTTTCGCTACGATGTCTGCTTTCGTCATTTTCTTTCGTATTTAATAATTATGTGTATTTTTTTTGAGAGTGCAAATATAGGAATTAAAAAAACAATATTTCAAGGATAATTGATTAAAATTTAATTACATAAAGTTATACTTTTGTTAATCTTAAAATTTATATGGAATTTTCTAACTCATTATTGCATTGGTATTTACAAAATAAACGTGATTTACCATGGCGAAACACCAACAACCCTTATCCTATTTGGTTGTTTGAAATTATGTTACAACAAACTCGTGTAGCACAAGGAATGCCTTATTTTCTATCGTTTATGGAAGCTTTTCCTACTGTTTTTGATTTGGCGAAAGCCGATGAAGAGCAAGTTTTAAAACTTTGGCAAGGATTAGGATACTATTCACGAGCAAGAAATATGCACAAAACGGCACAAATTATAGCTTTTGACCTCAACGGAAATTTCCCAAACAATTATAACGACTTATTAAAACTGAAAGGAATTGGTGAATATACTGCTGCTGCAATAGCATCGTTTGCCTTCAACGAAGTTGTTCCTGTTGTTGACGGAAATGTTTACAGGGTTTTAGCAAGATATTTTAATGTTGAAACCGATATTGCTTCGAGTTCGGCTAGAAAAGAATTTACTGCTTTGGCGAAAGAATTGATTCCGAATGATAATCCAGCGTTGTTTAATCAAGCGATTATGGAATTTGGTGCTTTGCAATGTGTTCCTAAAAATCCGAATTGTGAAATTTGTATCTTTAATAGTAGTTGTGCTGCTTTGCAAAAGAAAAAAGTTGCTGAACTTCCTGTGAAATTGAAGAAAACTAAAGTTACCGATAAGTTTTTTAACTATTTGATTTTCTTAGATGATTCTGAAACAACATTAATCAATAAAAGAACTGAAAAAGGAATTTGGCACAACTTATATGAATTTCCAATAATTGAAACTGAAAATGAAATTGATTTTGATGTTTTGTCTAAGTTAGTCCATGAAAACTATTCAGATTTAGAAATTAAAACTATTTCAATTTATAATGATAATCAGATTATTCACAAATTATCACATCAAAAACTACATATTAATTTTTATAAAGTTGAAGTTTCAAATAAATTAATGAATGGAATTAGCTTGAATTCCTTAAGAAATTATCCTTTTCCGATAGTAATTTATAATTTTATTGAGAAATATTCTATTTAATTTGTAATTTTGAATTTCTCAAATTATTGAATTATGAACGGAACATTGAATAAAGTTATGCTAATTGGTCATTTAGGTGACGATATTAAGATGCATTATTTTGAAGGAGGAAACTGCATTGGGCGTTTTCCATTGGCGACTAATGAAGTTTATATCAATAAATCTACCAACGAAAAAATCACTTCTACGGAGTGGCATAATCTTGTAGTTAGAAATAAAGCTGCCGAAATTTGTGAAAAATACCTTACGAAAGGTGATAAAATATATGTTGAAGGCAGAATTAAATCGCGCCAATGGCAAGCAGAAGATGGTTCTACTAAATATACTACAGAAATTCAAGTTACAGAATTTACCTTTTTGAATGTGAAAAAAGATACTGAAGGCAACAAACAAATTTCAGGTTCTGAACCTAAAAGCGGTAACTTTGACGCACCTAATTCGGCTATCGAAAACGACATGCCTTATTAATTATGTTTAACTAATTTAATTTAATTTGGACCCAGAGCCCAGTTTTACATTATTTTCTACCGTTGACACCAACATGCTTTTTGGCATCATTGGAATTATAATTTTGCTTTTTTGTTGTTCGATGGTTGCTGCATCTGAAGTAGCACTTTTTTCGCTTACACCTAAAAACATTTCCGATTTAGAACAAAAAAATCCTTCAAAAGCAATTGTTGTCAATCAAATGCTTTCGAAACCCAAAAAACTTTTGGCAACTATTTTGGTCGCTAATAATTTTCTTCACATTTCTATTGTAATATTATTCTCCTTTTCATTAGATGAAGTTTTTTCAACTATTGCTTCACCTCTTTTGAAATTTATTGTTGAAGTGGTTTTAGTCACGTTTCTAATTTTACTTTTCGGAGAAGTTTTACCTAAAGTTTATGCCAGTAGAAATAATATAAAATTCGCTTCATTTATAGCTTATCCGCTTTCTCTATTAGACAAATTGCTTTCGCCAATTAGTTTGCCAATGAGAGCTTTTACTAATTTTATTCAAGAGAAATTAGGCAAACAAAAAACCAATTTTTCGGTTGATCAACTTTCGCAAGCTTTAGAATTAACTTCAACAGACGACACATCGCAAGAAGAACAAAAACTATTGGAAGGCATCGTTTCTTTTGGAAATACTGATACTAAACAAGTCATGAGTCCGAGGATTGATTTATTTGCTTTAGATATTGAAGAAACGTTTGCAGAAATATTTCCAAAGATTGTTGAAAAAGGATATTCGCGAATTCCAGTTTATAGAGACAATATTGACCACATAGAAGGCGTTTTGTTTATTAAAGATTTGATTCCACACATTAATAAGAAAGAATTTGATTGGAAAACCTTACTTCGTGAACCGTTTTTTGTTCCTGAAAACAAGAAACTAGACGATTTGTTGAAAGACTTTCAAGGCATGAAAAGCCATTTAGCTATTGTGGTTGACGAATATGGCGGAACGTCAGGAATTGTATCTTTAGAGGATGTTATTGAGGAAATTGTAGGTGATATCAGCGATGAGTTTGATGATGAGAATATTAATTTTTCTCAAATTGATGATAGAAATTACTTATTTGAAGGTAAAATTAACCTAAAAGATTTCTACAGAATTATTGATGTTGACGAAGATTTATTTGAAATAAGAAAAGGAGAAGCCGAAACTTTAGCCGGATTTATTTTAGAAATATTAGGGAATTTTCCAAAAAAAGGACAAAAAATACAATTTGAAAACTGCTTATTTACCATAGAAGTAGTTGATAAAAAACGAGTTAAACAAATAAAAGTTACCATTGATGCGTAAACCATTTCATTATATAGTAGGATTAACTTTAGCTTTTAGTGCTGTAATTTTTACAAGTTGCAAAGACGATGTTTTGCCAAAACCTTCTAGCCAATTGCGATTAGATTATCCTGTTGCAGAATATGCAGCTTTTGAAAATCATTGTCCGTTTACCTTTAATATTAATTCGGAAGCAGTGATAAAAGAAAAAACTGATTGTGGTTTTACGATAACTTATCCGAAGATGAAAGCAACTATTTATTTAACTTATAAATCTGTAAATGGTAATATTGATAAATTACTTCGTGACGCTCAAAAACTAACTTACGAGCACGTTATTAAAGCCGACGACATCTTAGAACAACCTTTCATGAACACGGAAAAGAAAGTATATGGAATGTTTTATCGCGTTGGTGGAAATGCTGCAACCAACTCACAATTTTACGTAACTGATAGTACAAAACATTTCTTGACAGGTTCTGTTTATTTCTATGCCAAACCCAATTATGATTCTATAATGCCAGCTGCAGATTACATTAAAAATGATATGCAGAATTTGATGGAATCGTTGAAGTGGAAGTAAAACAAAAAAGGATTCGCAATTACGAATCCTTTCTTTATTAATTTGAAATAATAATTAAGCTTTATTTCCAAGTTTTACATCAGAAACTTTATATGTTTTACCATCAGCGCAAGATTCTGCTGCTTTTACTAAATCTTCTGATTTTAATTTGTCTAAATCAAAATTAATAGTAGCCGTTTTTGTTTCAAAATCTACTTTTGCATTTTGAACGCCATCCATTTCGGCTAATTTTTCTTCGATAGTTTTAGCACATCCTACTGCACAAGTCATTCCTTCAATATGAAATGTTGCCGTTTCAGGTTTTGTTGCAGCTGCAATTTCTTTTTTGGCAGTAGCTTCTTCTTTAACTTCTGTTGGTTTGCTATCTGTATTTTTACATCCGACAAAAAGCACTGATGCCAATGCTAAACCAACGATTCCTTTTGAAATTCTCATTGTATATATGTTTTTAAATTTTTGACTCTTAATTGTTTTACAAAATTACAACTTTTTTTATGCGACAATTCATAAAATTATGTCAATTTTGTGGAGCTAAAAAAATGCTATGCAAACAAATACATTAAAATGGTTGTTTTTAACCGTTCTTGCCTTGATTTGGGGAAGTTCCTTTATCTTAATCAAGAAAGGATTGGTTGGTTTATCGCCGATGCAATTGGGTTCGTTACGAATTATTTTCTCTGCTATATTCCTAATCATAATTGGATTTAAAAGCATTACAGAAATAAAGCAACATCAATGGAAGTATATTGCATTAACTTCTTTGTTTGGAACTTTCATTCCAGCATTTCTTTTTGCAATTGCTCAAACGCAGATTAGTAGTTCGGTGAGTTCTATATTGAATTCATTAACACCTTTAAACACTTTAATTATTGGTGGATTAGCATTTAGCTTAAGCTTCAAACGTACACAAGTTTTTGGTGTAATCATTGGCTTAATTGGAACACTTTTACTTATTGTAAATGGTGCGATAAATCATCCTAATCAAAACTATTGGTATACTGTTTTGGTACTTATCGCTTCCATTTGTTATGCAACGAATGTAAATTTGTTAAAGAAACATTTATCCGATGTAAAACCTTTAAGTATTTCTACAGGAAACTTTTTAGTGATGTTAGTTCCAGCTTTGATTGTATTATTCTCAACCGACTTTTTATCTGTTGTAGAAAATGCAGAAGTTCAAAATTCGATGATTTATATCATTATTCTTGGCGTTGTTGGAACAGGAATTGCGAATATTATTTTCTTTAAATTGATTCAAATGTCATCTCCAGTTTTTGCTACTTCAGTAACTTATTTAATTCCGGTTGTGGCTTTCTTTTGGGGATTATTAGACAATGAAATGCTAACACCAATACAATTTATTGGAGCTTTTATTATTTTGATTGGAGTGTATTTGTCGAGCAAAAAGTAGTGTTCAGTGTTCAGAAATAAAAAAACCGCTTCACATAACATGAAACGGTTTTTAACTTTATTATTTCTAACTAATTATTGAAAATCAGCATCGGTTACACCTTCATTGATTTTTACATCAGAAATTTTGATATCAATTTCTCTTCCTTGAGACATTATGATATTGTGAGGTACTTTAATTCCTTTAACATCTTTATAGTCATTGAAAGTAATTGTAGAAGTCATTTTTTGACCATTTCTTTCAGATGTTGTTGATGATAAAAGTTTTAAACCTGTTTTTACATCATAGTAAATAGTTGTTTTACCATTTTTGATAGCATAAGCATCAACTCCATTTATTGATTCTATTCCGTCTACAACAACGTCAGCTTTTTTAGCTAATGCTAATTCTTCGAATGTTGTTGCTAAAGGTTTTTTCTCAGCAAATTCTTCTGGAGTTAAATCTTTCTTTTGACCTTGAGAAGAATTATATCCGCTTGTATCTCCTATAACTTGTTTAGAAAGTTCCATCATTCCAACTAATTCTAGTTTAGATAATGTTTTTCCTTTCACATCTTTTTTCACAACATATGATAATGGTGCTGGTGCACCTTCTATTTCTGAAGAACCAGTTAAGAAAATAGTTTTCACAGCAGCAACAGCTTTATCTCCACCAATAGCTTTGATATAATTATCCATAACTGTTTTTACAGTAACTCCAGCAGGAGTAGGCTTTTTCATAGCTGGTTTTTCGGTTGGAATTCCAAATTTATCAAAATAGAACATTGGAATTTTCAATCGTTCTAAACCAGGAATAACCTCTGAACCTTTACCAGTAACAATAATTCTTAAATTATCTTCAAGAACATATTTATTCATAACTCTCATAACATCATCAGCAGTTACAGCTTGAATGTTTTTGATGTAATTTTCATAGAAATCTGCAGGTAAACCTTCTGTTTCAATGTTTAATGCATAACGAGCTACTGTTTGCGGTTTTTCAACTTGCATTACAAATCTTCCAACATATCCAGCTTTTACATCATTTAATGTTTGCTCTGAAACTTTTTCTGTTCTAATTCTTTTAATTTCTTTTAAGAATTCAACAACAGCACTATCAGTAACAGCGTTTCTCACTTGTGAGTTAGCTTTAAATTTACTAGCCATGTATTTACTTGAACCTACACTTGAACGAGCACCATAAGTCCAACCATGAGCTTCACGTAAGTTCATGTTTAAATAACTATTAAAATCTCCACCTAGAACTTGATTTGCAACAATAACTGGAAAGAAATCAGGGTCAGATAATTTTAAATTTACAGTGTTCACTAAAGAAATTTCAGATTGAACTGCATTTGGCATATCCACAAAGTTAATCTGTGTGTACTGAACATTGCTTGGAACAGTATATGTTTGTTGAGGCGCTTTTCCTTTAACCCATTTTCCGAATAATTTTTCAACATTCTTTTTAGTTTCTTTGAAATTCACATCACCAATTACAACCAAATAAGCTTTTTCTGGCAAGAAATAAGTAGTGTAATTATTTTTTACATCTGATAAAGAAACATTATTAATTGTTTGCTCTGTTAAATATTCTCCAGCTGGATTGTTTTTTCCGTAAACCAATACGTTTTCAACTCTTCCGGCAACAGCAGGAACGCTTTTCTCTTGTGTTTTTAAACCCTCAATAAGTTTTTCTTTTTCTTTATCAAATTCTTCTTGAGTAAAGTTTGGGTTTAATGCACCATCAGCCATTAATTCTAAAATTCTTTTTGAATATTTAGATAATCCACTTGCGAATGCACCATTTGTACTAAAGTTTATATCAGCTCCTAAGAAATCTACTTCTTCATTGAAGGCATCTTTGCTGATAGTTTTAGAACCATTTCCAATTAATGAACCTGTTAATTCATCTACACCTTTTTTATCGCCTTCTGCATAAGGAGCATTGTCGATAGAAAGATTGAATGAAACTCTAGGTAATTTATGATCTTCAACAACCAAAACTTTCAATCCGTTTGGTAAAACAAATGAAACTGGTTTTTTAATGTTAATAGTAGGAGCTGGTCCTGGTTTTGGCTGTGATCTGTCTTGTGCTTGCATAGTGATAGTTAAAAACAAGCTTGATAATATGATTAGTGATTTTCTCATTTTCGTGTAATTTATTTATTTTCAGCTTTGTCTTTTGCAGGAACATAATCTAAAATCAATCTTTGATTTGGATTCAAATATTTCTTAGCAATATCTCTAATTTCTTCACGAGTAATTGAACGATAGATTTCAATTTCTGTGTTGATTAAATTAATATCGCCATATAACATATAATATGTAGCTAAATTTTCAGCAACACCTTCAACGGTTGAATTTCCGTTTACATAGTTATTTTCGTATTTGTTTTTCAATTTCAACAAATCATTTTCAGAAATTAATTCTGTTTGCAGATTAGCGATTTCTGCATCTGCTTCTTTAATTAAATCTGCAGAAGTAAATTCACCTTGAGGAATTCCGATAATCATATAAGAACTATAGTCTTCTTGGCTATAGTTGAATGAACTTAATTGAAGAGCCATTTTCTTTTCATCAACGATTTTTTTGTACAATCTTGAACTTTTTCCATCGCTCAATAAAGTTGAAATCATGTCTAAAACTCTAGCATCTCTAGTTTTCATTGATGGTGTTCTGTAAGCCGCAACAACCATTGGTTTTTGAATATTCGGATCTTCATATCTAGCATTTATTTGTTGTGTAATTGGTTCTTCAACAAATGTTTGCTTAACCGGTTTTTCACCAGCAGGAATTGGTCCAAAATATTTTTGAATCCATTCTTTAGTTTTTGCAATGTCTAATTGTCCTGCAACTACTAAAACTGCATTTTTAGGAGAATAGAATTTTCTATTAAAAGCTTGAAATTCTTCTAAAGTTGCTGCGTCTAAATGTTCCATAGAACCAATAGTTGCCCAACGATAAGGATGTACTTTAAATAAATTCTTTTTTACCTGAGCAATCCAACTTCCATAAGGTTGGTTGTCAACTCTAAGACGTTTCTCTTCTTTAACAACTTCATTTTGAGTATCAACACCAATTTGGTTGATTACTGGATGCATTAATCGCTCTGATTCCATCCATAAACCTAATTCTAAATTGTTTGATGGAAAAACTTCAAAGTAGTAGGTTCTATCATCAGAAGTGTTGGCGTTGTTTGTTCCACCATTTCCTGTAACAATTTTGAACCACTCACCTCTCTTGATGTTTTCAGTTCCTTCAAATAATAAATGTTCAAAAAAGTGGGCAAAACCTGTTCTTTCAGGATTTTCATCTTTTGAACCTACATGGTACATAACCGAAGTTATTACAACAGGTGCGGATTGATCGTTGTGTAATACAACATGCATTCCATTGGCTAAGTCATATTCCTCAAAAGCGACCTTTTGGGCATGAACTGTTCCTCCAAGCATAAGCATTGAACTTAAAGCGATTAAAGATTTTTTCATAAAAACTATTATAAATTTTAGTTGATAGTACAATTAGTATAATAATTGCAATTTCTGTTACACAAAAATAGATTTTTTTACGTCTTATAAAGAAAGTATTTAACTTAAAATTACAAAATGGATAACTTACTGATTTTAAACTAAAACTTTTTTAAAAATGGGTTGTATGAGAAATATTTATTTGTATATTTGCAACCTTAAAAAAATTAACTAAACAATTTGTTATGTACGCAATCGTAGAGATAGCAGGGCAACAATTTAAAGTAAGCAAAGACTTAAAGGTTTATGTTCACCGTTTGGCTAGTGAAGAAGGTTCAAAAGTTTCTTTTGACAAAGTTCTTTTATTAGACGATAATGGAAATGTAACTTTAGGCGCCCCAGCTATAGAAGGTGCTTCTGTTGAAGCAAAAGTGTTACAACACTTAAAAGGTGATAAAGTAATTATCTTCAAAAAGAAAAGAAGAAAAGGTTACAAGAAAAGAAATGGTCACCGTCAGTATTTAACTCAAATCCTTATTGAAGGAATTGTTGCAACAGGTGCTAAAAAAGCGGCTCCAAAAGCAGAAAAAGTTGAAGCTCCAAAAGCTGAGAAAGCTCCAAAAGCAGAAAAACTTGTAGAAGCTGTTGAAGTAAAAGCTCCAAAAGCTCCAAAAGCAAAAAAATCAGGTGATGATTTAGTAATCATTGAAGGAATTGGTCCAAAAGCTGCTGAAGCATTAGTTGCTGCTGGAATCGATACATTTGCAAAATTAGCTGCTGCTTCTGCTGAAGAAGTTAAAGCAATTTTAGATGCATCTACTTCAAAAGTACAACATTTAGATCCAACTACTTGGGCTCAACAAGCACAATTAGCTGCTGATGGTAAAATGGATGAATTAAAAAAATTACAAGATGAATTAAACGGTGGTAAAGCTGTTTAATTTTAGTATTAACTTATAAAAACCAATACATCATGGCTCACAAGAAAGGTGTCGGTAGTTCGAAGAATGGTAGAGAATCACATTCTAAACGTTTAGGCGTTAAGATATATGGTGGTCAAGCTGCAATTGCTGGAAACATTATCGTAAGACAAAGAGGTTCTAAACACAATCCAGGTGAAAATGTTTACATGGGTAACGATCATACTTTACATGCTAAAGTTGATGGTATTGTGAAATTTCAGAAAAAAGCAAATGAAAAGTCATTTGTATCTGTAATTCCTTTTGAAGCATAATCTAAACTATTTTAGATAATAAAAACCCTTTCAGTATTGAAAGGGTTTTTTTATGAAACAAAATTCAAAAAAAAACCATTCGTTAATTCGAATGGTTTTTTGTGTTATTCTTGTAAATCTTTCATTTTAAAGGATTCCATAAATGCTGTGGTATAATTCCCAGCTACATAATCTGGTTCATCCATCAACTGTCTATGAAAAGGAATAGTTGTTTTAATTCCTTCAATATAAAACTCATCTAAAGCACGCTTCATCTTATTGATAGCTTCTTCACGTGTTTGCGCTGTTGTAATTAACTTTGCAATCATAGAGTCATAATTTGGTGGAATTGTATATCCAGCATAAACGTGAGTATCTAAACGTACACCATGTCCACCTGGTGAATGCAATACTGTGATTTTTCCTGGTGAAGGACGGAAATCATTATATGGATCTTCGGCGTTAATACGACATTCTATTGAATGCAATTGTGGTAAATAATTTTTTCCCGAAATTGGCACTCCTGCAGCAACAAGAATTTGCTCACGAATCAAATCGTAATCAATAACTTGTTCCGTTATTGGGTGTTCTACTTGGATACGAGTATTCATTTCCATGAAGTAGAAATTTCTGTGTTTGTCTACAAGAAACTCAACTGTTCCTGCTCCTTCATATTTAATATATTCAGCAGCTTTTACCGCAGCTTCTCCCATTTTATGACGTAATTCATCTGTCATGAATGGTGAAGGAGTTTCTTCGGTTAATTTTTGGTGACGTCTTTGAACAGAGCAATCTCTTTCTGAAAGGTGGCAAGCTTTTCCATAAGAATCTCCAACAACTTGAATTTCGATATGACGTGGTTCTTCAATAAGTTTCTCCATATACATACCGTCATTTCCGAATGCTGCTGCAGCTTCTTGACGAGCACTTTCCCATGCTTTTAATAAATCTTCTTCTTTCCAAATAGCACGCATTCCTTTTCCACCACCACCAGCAGTTGCTTTCATCATTACTGGGTAACCAATTTCTTTAGCAACTTTTTGAGCATCTTCAAAAGAATCTAAAATCCCTTCTGAACCTGGCACACATGGAACACCTGCCTCAATCATAGTAGATTTTGCAGTAGCTTTATCTCCCATCTTGTCAATCATTTCCGGCGAAGCACCGATGAATTTAATTCCGTGTTCTTGACAGATTTTAGAAAATTTAGCATTTTCAGACAAGAAACCATATCCTGGGTGAATTGCATCTGCATTAGTAATTTCAGCAGCTGCAATGATATTTGACATTTTCAAGTAAGATAAATTACTTGGTGGCGGACCAATGCAAACAGCTTCGTCTGCAAATTTCACGTGTAAACTTTCAGCATCAGCTGTTGAATAAACGGCCACGGTCTTTATGCCCATTTCTCTACAGGTTCTAATTACACGAAGTGCAATCTCTCCTCTATTGGCAATTAATATTTTTTTAAACATCTTATTTTTTTTAAAATTCAAAAAACAAATCCCAAACTCCAATTCCTAAGAAATAAACTTGGGATTTGGAATTTAAAATATTGGAATTTAAAATTATGATGGATCTACTAAGAATAATGGTTGGTCAAATTCAACTGGAGACATATCGTCAACAAGAATTTTAACAATTTTTCCTGTGATTTCAGCTTCAATTTCATTGAACAACTTCATTGCTTCAACAACACATAAAACATCACCTTTACCTATTGAAGATCCAACTTCAACAAAAGTAGGTTTGTCTGGAGCTGGTTTTCTGTAGAATGTACCAATCATTGGTGACTTAATTGTAACATATTTTGCATTTTCATCTACTGCAGGTGCTGCAGGAGCCGCTGGTGCTGCAACTTGTTGAACTGGAGCCGATTGTTGCACAGCTTGTTGCATTGGCGCTTGTTGCACATAAGTTATATCAGGAGTATTTCCTTCTAAAGTAGTTCTGATGGTAATTTTAATATCACCAGTTTCTAATTTTACTTCTGCAACGCCTGAATTAGATACAAATTTGATTAGGTTTTGAATTTCTTTTAAATCCATAATTGATTTGTTTAAGTTATAGTTTTTTATTGTTTGTTGTATGCCCACTTAAGGTATATTGAACCCCAAGTAAATCCGCCACCAAAAGCAGCAAAAATAAGGTTATCTCCTTTTTTAAATTTATGTTCAAAATCACTCAACAACAAAGGTAATGTTGCTGAAGTTGTGTTTCCATATTTATGAATATTTACTAAGACTTTTTCTTCGTCAAGTTCCATTCTTGATGCAGTTGCATCGATAATTCTTTTATTAGCTTGATGTGCAATTAACCAATTTATATCTTCTTTGGTCAAATTATTACGTTGCATTATTTTATCACTAACATCTGCCATACCAGAAACTGCGTATTTGAAAACAGTCTTACCATCTTGAAAAACAAAATGTTGACTATTTTCTACCGTTTGCTTAGAAGCTGGTAAAATAGAACCTCCTGCGTCAATTTTTAAATATTCACGACCAATTCCATCGGAACGTAAAAATTCATCTTGTAGTCCAAGTCCTTCGTTATTAGGCTCAAATAAAACAGCTCCTCCTCCATCACCAAAGATGATACAAGTTGCTCTATCGGTATAATCGATTATTGAAGACATTTTATCTGCTCCAATTAATAAAACTTTTTTATACCTACCTGATTCTATGTATGCCGCAGCTGTTGACATACCATAAAGAAAACTTGAACATGCTGCAGATAAATCATAAGCAAAAGCATTCACTGCTCCAATTTGTGTAGCAACATAAACTCCAGTTGTAGCAACAGGCATATCTGGCGTAGCAGTTGCCATAATTACCAAATCAATTTCAGCTGGATTAATATTTCCTCTTTTAAATAAATCTTGGGCAGCTTTTATAGCTAAATAAGAAGTTCCTTTCCCTTGTTCTTTCAACAATCTTCTTTCTTTAATACCAGTTCTAGTAGTAATCCATTCGTCGTTGGTATCTACAAGAGTTTCTAATACTTGGTTAGACAGAACATAATCTGGAACATATCCACCAACAGCGGTAATTGCGGCTGTAATTTTACTCATATAGTTTATTTATAACCTCTTTATAAATCAAATTTTAAAAGAGGTGGAATTTACAAAAAAATATTTAGTTATAATCAAATTTTATAAAAAACAAAAAACTCTCACAGGTCGTGAGAGTTTAAATGTAATTTTAAAAATATATTAAGCAGCAACTACTGATTTATCAATAACTACTTGACCTCTGTAATACATTTTACCTTCATGCCAATAAGCTCTGTGGTATAAATGTGCTTCTCCAGTTACTGGACAAGTTGCAATTGTAGCTGCAGTAGCTTTGTAATGTGTTCTTCTCTTATCTCTTCTCGTTTTGGAGATTTTTCTCTTAGGATGTGCCATTTTACTATATTATTTATCCGTTAATAGTTGCTTTAATTTGTCCCATCTAGGGTCCGTATTTTCTTCTTTTTTACTCTCTTTTTTCTGTTCTTTTACAGATAGTTTTGTTAATTTTTCGAGGGTTTCTGTTTGTAAAGTTCCTTCTTTTATGCCAGGATGAACTCTTTTTAACGGAACCGAAAGCACAATCATTTCATAAATATATTGTGATATATCTATTTGATGCTCACCATGAGGCAAAATCAATAACTCTTCGTTATCGTTGTTAAACTCTTCTCCAAAATTAACTACTAATCTTATCTTACCTTTTATTGGAAGGTCAAACATTTCGTTAGTTAAATCACAAGGCACATGAATTGTTCCTTTGTGTTTGAAAGAAAACTCCAACATGGTACTTTTTTTCTCTAAAACTACATTTACTTTGATATCACAATCTTCATACTCGTGATAATCAAAACTATCAAAGAACTTTTTCTTTATTTGAAATTCAAATTGATGTTTTCCTAACTTTAATCCAATAAACGGAATTAAAAATTCATTTGTAACTTTCATCATTTCATCAATTTGTCCCATCCGAAGATTCGGGTTTGGGAGTGCAAAGATATAAATTTATTGTAAATCCAAAAGCGTTAAGCACCTTTTTTTGTTTCTAATTGTTTTTCTTTTATTTTTAATGGGTTTTTTGACAACTCTAAATACTCATTTCTTGAGTGATAGATGTCAATCGCAAGATAAACAGCCTCTTTGAATGAGGATGCGTCTGCTAATCCTTTTCCTGCAATTTCATATGCTGTTCCATGATCTGGAGACGTTCTTATCTTATTTAGACCTGCAGTGTAGTTCACACCATTACCAAAAGCCAACGTTTTGAAAGGAATTAATCCTTGGTCGTGATAGGTTGCAATTACAGCATCAAACTTTTCATATTGACCACTTCCAAAGAATCCATCTGCAGAATAGGGTCCGAATGCTAGAATTCCTTTATCAAATAATTTTTTAATTGCGGGTTTTAAAATTTCGTCATCTTCTTTACCAATAACTCCATTATCACCAGCATGAGGATTCAAAGCTAAAACCGCAATTTTAGGTTTAGTTATGCTAAAATCCTGTTTTAAAGTCAAATTAATAGTTTCAATTTTTTGAAAAATTAATTTTTCTGTCAAATGCTTAGCAACATCATTTACTGGAACATGATCAGTTAATAATCCAACTCTTAGATTGTCTTGAACCATTAACATTAATGCATTACCTTCCAATTCCTTGTCCAAATAATCAGTATGTCCTGGAAATTTAAATTCTTCTGATTGAATATTATATTTATTAATTGGAGCAGTAACCAAAACATCTATTAATCCTTCTTTTAAAGCATCGGTAGCGGCAACAAATGATTTTATAGCATATTTTCCTACGTTTTCATCATTTTGACCAAAATTAATATCTACTCCTTCTCTCCAAACGTTGAGCACATTAATTTTTCCTTTTACTAGTTGTTCCAGTTTGTCAATCCCATGAAGTGCAACTTCAGAATTGAGGTTTCTTTTAATAAAGGATAAAATCTTAACATTAGCAAAAATTACAGGTGTACACAACTCTAACATTCGAGTATCTTCAAATGTTTTTAATATTACTTCGCTTCCAATACCGTTTAAATCTCCTATTGAAATTCCAACGATTATATTTTCTGCTTTTTTCATAGTGACTTCTTCTAATTTATTGCTAATTTTGAAGTGCAAATTTAGTAAAATAAAACGACAAATGTTTACAGGAATAATAGAAACCCTTGGAATTGTAAAAGACATTGTAAAAGAAGAAGAAAACCTACATCTTACAATTACCTCATCAATAACTAACGAACTAAAAATTGACCAAAGTGTCTCTCATAATGGCGTGTGCCTAACTGTGGTTGGAATAGAAAATGACAACTACACCGTAACTGCGATAAAAGAAACAATTGACAAAACAAACGTTGGTGATTGGAAAATAAACGACATTGTAAACTTAGAACGAGCAATGAAGCTAGGAGATAGACTTGACGGCCACATCGTTCAAGGCCATGTTGACCAAGTAGGATTTTGTAAATCTGTTGAAGAAACCGACGGAAGTTGGAAATTTACTTTCGAATATGATGCTGCATTAAACAATATTACTATTGAAAAAGGATCGATTACAGTTAATGGAGTAAGTTTAACTGTTGTAGATTCTAAAATCAATGAATTTAGTGTTGCCATAATACCTTATACTTTTGAGCACACTAACTTCAAAAGTTTTAAAATTGGAACAAAAATTAATTTAGAATTTGATGTAATTGGGAAATATGTAGCAAAATTGAATGCTATCAAATGAATATAAACATATTAAAACAAAAAAGCTTCAATTATCTTGAAGCTTTTTTTATTGTATATATTTTGTAAAATGCAAAAATCAATGACGCAAAAAACAAGACCATTATACCTCCATCTACCGGTAAACCTGGTGGTGGTGGTGGAATTGGCGCTGGCGGATCTGGTGCTGCAAATGTAAAATTTACACTAAGCAACCCGACGATTAATACTATTATCTTATTTGGGACAATTTTCATAGGGCGTAAAAGTAAAAAAAAAATCTCTTTATCAAAATTTTTTGTCTTATATTTTAATTATTGTAGTAAACAATTGACAATTTATTTACAAACAACCATATATTTTCAGTAATAACGTAAAAAAAAACGATTTTGGTTTACGTATAATAAAAAAGACCTCTTTTTTTCGAGGTCTTTTACTTGTGGTCCCACCTGGGCTCGAACCAGGGACCACCTGATTATGAGTCAGGTGCTCTAACCAACTGAGCTATAGGACCGGTTATGAGGTTGCAATATTACTACTATTTTTAATTTATTGCAAGTGTTTTTAAATTTTTGATTTAATAGAATTTTATAAAACTTATAATCATTTGAAATTCAATTCCTCTAATCAATTTCTTGGCAAAGTTCAATCAGAACTCCATTGGTGGTCTTTGGATGAAGAAAAGCTACTAGTTTGTTGTCAGCTCCTTTTTTAGGTATTTCGTTTAATAGTATAAATCCTTCATCTTTCAATCTTTTCATTTCTGAAACAATATCTTTTACATCAAATGCTATATGATGAATCCCTTCGCCTTTCTTATCAATAAATTTAGCAATTGGACTTTCAGGATTTGTCGCTTCTAATAATTCTATTTTATTTGGTCCGTTCATAAAAAAAGAAGTTTTTACTCCTTCACTTGCAACTTCTTCTTGTTTGTAAGCTGGTGCACCAAATAATTTTTCAAATAATAAATTCGAAGTTTCTAAATTTTTTACAGCAATTCCTATATGTTCTATTTTTCTCATTATTTTACTATTGTTTTCAATGATTTATTAGAAATCAAAGTTACTAATTCCGAACTTTATTAACTAATGATTTTTATCATAATGAACGCTATGACTTGAAATTAAACTTAAAATCGTATTTTTGCACCATGGAAACAAATAGACAGAAAAAAATAGGAAGCGTTCTACAAAATGATTTAGTAGATATTCTTCAAGGTGAAGTGAGAAAAAACGGACTTACAAATTTGATAATTTCGGTTTCTAAAGTTGTTGTTACAACTGATTTGGGTGTAGCACGTGTATATTTAAGTGTTTTTCCTCAAAATAGAGCTCAAGAAATTTTAGCTGCAGTAAAATCTAATGCACCATTAATAAAACATGACTTGTCTCAACGCGTTAAATTGCAGTTGAGAAAAGTGCCTAATCTTTCTTTTTACATTGACGATTCACTAGATTATATCGAAAAAATTGACAATGCTTTAAAAGGAGAAGAAAATCCTATAGAAAATAGAGAATTACTAGAAAAACGCAAGAGATCGTAAGTGAGTTTTCCTTTTTACATAGCTAAACGATACCTTTTTAGTAAGAGTAAGAATAATGCAATCAACATCATTACTAAAATTGCTTCAGGAGGAATTATTGTTGGAGCCATGGCATTGTTTGTTGTTCTTTCTGTTTTTAGTGGATTGAGAGTGTTTAGTTTATCCTTTTCAAATGATTTTGACCCAGATTTAAAAGTAATTCCATCTATAGGTAAATCATTTTACATTACAACTGATCAAGAAAAACAAATTAGAAATACCGAAGGTGTAGTTGACTTTAGTAAAATAATTGAAGAGCGAGTACTATTTTCTTTCGATGGAAAACAACAAATTTCTATTCTAAAAGGAGTTGACAACAACTTTAAAAACGTAAGTAAAGCATCTCAAAAGCTATTTAACGGTCAATGGTTAAAACCCGAAACTTACCAAGTAGTAGTTGGCTATGGAATTTCTGAAAAATTATCTATGGGTTTGTTTGACTTCAATAACGCCTTTGAAGTTATGGCACCTAAGCCCGGTAAAGGTGATTTGGCTTTAAATCCAGAAGATTCTTTTAATAAATCGGTCTTGATTCCTGTTGGAATTTATGCAATCAGCGAAGAGCTTGATTCTAAGTATGTATTTGCCGATTTAGGTTTAGCACAAGAGTTATTACAATACAAAACAAATCAAGTTTCGGGAATTGAATTGAAATTAAAACCTAATTCAAATGAAGCTGAAGTAATTACCAAAATAAAAGCCATTTTCAATAATAAAGTTGACGTAAAAACAAGAGCTGAATTAAACGCAACTTTACACAAAATGTTAAATACTGAAAATATTGCTGTTTATCTTATTTTTACTCTTGTAATTGTTATTGCTCTTTTCAATTTAATAGGAGCATTAATAATGATGATTTTAGATAAGAAAGCAAACTTAAAAACCTTGTATAATCTTGGGACAGAAGTTAAAGATTTACGTAAAGTATTTTTGCTACAAGGAAGCTTATTAAGTGTTTTAGGTGGTTTAATAGGTTTGGTTTTAGGAATTATCATTGTTTTAATTCAACAACAATTCCAGCTTATTATGATAACTCCAACTTTGGCCTATCCTGTTGAATTTTCAATATTTAATGTATTGATTGTGTTTTTAACGATTGTTTCTTTAGGAATTATTGCAAGTTTTATTGCAAGCAGTAGAGTAACAAAAAAGCTTTTAGACTAAACAATTTGATAATTAGCGTATTCTTGGCTAATCTCTTCAAATATATCCATCAATCCGTTGTGTTCGTCTGTCGTTACTAAACGTTGTTTGTATTCTTTAAAGCCATGAATTCCTTTAAAATAATTAGTGTAATGACGACGCATTTCTACAATTCCAAGGCGTTCACCTTTCCAGTCCATCGACCAAATTAAGTGATTTCTTGCTGCTTCTACTCTATCAGCAATTGTTGGTTTTGCTAAATGTTCTCCTGTAGCAAAATAATGTTTGATTTCGTTAAAAATCCACGGATACCCAATTGCGGCACGACCTATCATCATTCCGTCAAGACCGTATTTATTTTTATATTCTAAAGCCTTTTCTGGAGAATCGATATCGCCATTTCCAAAGATTGGCATCGTTATTCTTGGATTATTTTTTACACGTTCAATATGACTCCAATCGGAATGACCTTTGTACATTTGAGCGCGAGTTCTTGCGTGAACCGTTAATGCTTGAACACCAATATCTTGCAAACGCTCTGCAACCTCATCGATATTGATAGAATTTTCATCCCAACCCAAACGCGTTTTTACCGTTACCGGAAGATTAGTTCCTTTAATAACTGCTTTAGTCAAACGCACCATCAAATCTACATCTTTCAAAACTCCTGCGCCTGCACCTTTACAAACTACTTTTTTTACAGGACAACCAAAATTTATATCCACCAAATCAGGCTGAACTGCATCAACTATTCTTGATGACATTTCCATTGCTTCTTCATCGCCACCAAAAATCTGAATTCCAACTGGTCGTTCGTAATCAAAAATATCTAATTTCTGACGACTTTTTACGGCATCACGAATCAATCCTTCCGAGGAAATAAATTCGGAATACATTAAATCGGCACCGTGCAATTTGCACAACCTACGAAATGGCGGATCGCTTACGTCTTCCATAGGCGCAAGTAATAGAGGAAAATCGGGTAATATGATGTTGCCTATTTTGGGCATTGAATTAATTTTTTTGCAAAGATAGTTAAGAATATTTAGTAATGAAATTTAATCTGATGTGTAACAATCATTTAAAATTAATAATTATTTTTACGAAAAACTTCACAATGCTTTTTCAATTTGGGTTTTATAGTTCAGTTTTACTTATTTCTTTTACACAGGGAATAATTTACAGCATTTTATTACTTGTAAAGGCAATTAAAACTGAAAACAACTCTAATTACTGGCTGAGTTTATTCATTTTTCTGTGTTGTCTTTACATTGCTCCATGGATGCTCGGTTTTGCTGGCTGGTATGACAATCAACCTTACAGGGACTTTTTATTTTACACACCTTTTCAGCATTTACTTTTTGTTGGTCCGATAATATTTTTTTACACCCAAAGTTTATTAAATCCATCTTTTAAATTTTCAAAAAAAGAAGCACTTCATTTACTTCCAGGATTTATTTACCTAGTTTACATTGTGTCGATTTGGGTATATGATAAATTTATTTTTGGAGGTTATTTTTTCTACGAAAATGGCATGGATAAAGATTTTGACGATTGGTATCAAAAGCTTGGTTTACTTTCGATGATTGTCTATTTTATTTTGAGCATTCGGTATTATAATGTGTACAAAAAATTGATGTTTCAGGTTGTAAGTTATGCCGATTCTATTTTATTCAAATGGATAAAAACTTATTTAATTGCTTTTTTAGTGATGTTGCTTTTACCGATAATTTTTGACATTATAGGATTCTTCTATCCTGAAATGAAATCCTATCAAGGAAGTTGGTGGTTTTTTCTATTCTTTTCGATTGTGATGTATTACATTGCAGTTACTGGATATTCCAATCCTATAAATTCTACAATTCCGTTTAAAATGTCTTTTTTTGATAAAAATCCGATTCTTTTATTGGATTCAAACAATGCGAATGAAACAGAAACAGTAATAGATATTGAGCACGAAACATTTGAAGAAACAAATTCGCCTGAAATTTCTCTTTGGAAATCTAAAATTGAAACTCTAATTCAAGAAGAAAAACTCTACCAAAACCCTGAATTAACACTTACCGATTTGGCAAAAAAACTAGAAACCAATGCTTCTGTAATTTCGAAAACTATCAATCAAGGTTTTCAAATGAATTTTAATGATTGCATCAATAACTACCGAATTGAAGCCGTAAAAAATAGTTTTGCGAATGGCGAACACAAAAAATCTACATTATTAGGAATTGCATTCGATTGCGGATTTAATTCTAAAGCGACTTTTAACCGAGCTTTCAAAAAAAATACTGGAACAACTCCAAAAGAATATTTGAGTTTGATTTCTTAAGATTACAATTTTACAATTTTATTAAATTGAATAGGTTTATTTTTACTTAATTAAAGTTTCAATCATCAATCAAATGAAATCGGTTTTAAAAATACTTTTAATCGTTTTATTGTCAAACAATCTATATTCACAATCAAAGGTTTTTTCTATTGAAGAAGCTAAAAAAATTGGAATTAGTATTGACAAATTAGATTTAGAATACAAATCGGCTGTTCATTCTGACAGTACAAAAGCGGTTTTCAAAACAGAAGCACAACAACAAAAGTTACAAGAATCTTACACTAAATTACTTCAAGATTTTGGTTCGTTTTTAAACAAAAACAACTTCAAATGGGAAACCAAAACCAAATGTTTCCAAAGGATTTATTTTTCTCCAAATGGCAAAATCGATTATTTCATTTATAATTTCAAATTAAAAAATGTCCTTCCTGAAAATTTAATTTCTGAAGAAAAACAAAAAGAATTTCAAAGAGTATTAGAACTTTTTGTGAAAGAATATACCTTTTCATCAACAGCTGCTGAAAAATTTGCGCAATGCAGCCCAACTTCCTATCAATAAAAGTATCAAATTATAAGCTGTTGTTTTTCAAGCAGTATCAAATAAATTAATTCTTAAAATTTAAGTCTCAAATCATAATTTGAAGCGATTGACGATGATTAATCACGCAATTTTGTCCTGTTATTAATCATTAAAAATTTTAATTATGAAATCTATTATCGCATTATTCGCTACTTTATTGCTTACTACTTCTTGTGGTGTTTTTGGTTCATTAAATTCAAATACTTCGATTAAACCCAAAGAAAGTTTTGTTTTAGGAAACAACAATCACGGTTCTTTTAAAACTTATTTAAAAAACGAAGGTGTAACGGTTTTAAAAATTTACAAGGCACCAATTGCTGGAGGTACGCACTCGCCACAACTTGTAAAACCTCAAGAAACGATATTCGTTAAAACTGAAAAAAATACAGCTCTAATAATAGAAAATACCGGAAACGAATACGCATCAGTAACTTTAAAAGTAAAAGGCGATTTGAATTTAGGAATGACGTACAAAAATTAAAGTTTCAATCATCAATCAATTTCAATCACAAAAATCAACTTCAAAAAAACAATAAATATGACAAAACTAATCATCGCAATTGTATTGACATTAACTTCAACTTTTGCAAATGCACAACTAAGAGGTTCTGGAAAAATTATTACCAAAAATTATGACTACAAAAACTTCGACAAGCTAACACTGGAAGATTTAGACGGAAAGATTGAAGTTGAAATAGGAAAAACTTGGAATATTTCAGTAACTATTGATGACAATCTTGAGGATCTTTTGAGTTTCTCTGAAAACATTTCAGAAAATGAATTAAAAATTGAGTTTAAAGGAAATAAAAATAATAAAATGTATATCGAAGATACCAACATCAAAATCAAAATTACTATGCCTGAAGTTAGTGTAATAAGAAATACAGGCAACAGTGATTTAACTGTAAAAAATGTTTTTGGACGCTATTTCAGATTAGAAAACACAGGAAATGGAGAAAGCAATATAAGTGGAACAATTGATGTTCTTGATATAGTCAAAACTGGAAATGGTGATGTAAACGCCGAAAACTTAGTTTCCAAAAAAGCAGATTTAAAAAGTACTGGAAACGGAAATTTAATCGCTAACGTTTCTGAAGAACTTACTGCCAAATTAAACGGAAATGGCGATATAATCAATAAAGGTAAAGCCAAATATGATTCCAAATCCAAAAAATCAGGTAATGGTAATTTAATTGTTAACTAAAGTTTCAATCATCAATCAATTTCAAAAATCAATTTCAAAATATATGACACTATTGACTAAAATTACCAAACCTATTTTGTTACCTCATTGGTCACAAGATTTATTTCTATCCATTCCACGAATCGTTTGTGGTTACCTGCTCGCTTTTAATTTTGGAGCAGCAAAATTCGGAATGCCTTGGTCACCTGTTGATGCGAATTTAGGATTCTTTGAAGTCGCTTTTTGGTTTCCAAATGATGTTGCAAGTTATGGCGGAATCTTTGCCATTGCTCCTGCATTTTTTGCATGGATGGGCGCTTTCGCAGAAGCTGTTGGCGGACTATTTTTACTGTTTGGACTTCAAACAAGAATAACATCATTTCTAATAATTTGTACCATGTTGGTTGCCATTTTTATGCAACAAATTCAAAACGGATTGTGGAATTGTCTCGCAGCTATGGGATTCCTTTGGGTTGCTATGTTTTATTTAATCATAGGTTCAGGACGATTTGGAGTTGACTATTTACTAACTAAAAAATAAAGCATAAGATGAAAAAGACATTAGTAATAATTGCAATAATATTTTCATTATTGGCAACAAGTTGCGTTCAGAAAACCTATAAAAAAACAGTAGTTTTCACATTAGACGTATCTGAAATTAAAAACGTGAAAAAAGTCGGAATTCGAGGAAACGACAAACCTTTGTCTTGGGATTATGATACCGAAATGAAAGCAATTAAAAAAGACAGTTTGTATCAAATCACTTTGACTGGAGAAACCGGTTATAAATTTACTGAAGTAAAATTTGTGGTAAACGATACTTTCGAATTACAAAATGAAGACAACCGAAGAGTAGATTTTTCTGAAAAAGACACTACATTCTACAATGCAAAATTCAATAAAAGATAAATTTTTTATTCTTCGCTCAACATTAATTATTGTTCAATCTACAATCAAAACTTTTACCTTATATTTGCAGATTAAATGCGTAAGCATTGGTAAAATTGACAGATACAGAAGATGAAGCATATTAGAAATTTTTGCATTATTGCACATATTGACCACGGAAAAAGTACGCTTGCCGATAGACTTCTTGGTGCAACACAAACCGTTACTGCTCGTGAAGAAAAAGCGCAATTGCTTGACAACATGGACTTGGAGCGTGAACGTGGAATTACCATAAAAAGTCACGCCATTCAAATGGAATATAAATATAAAGGTGAAGATTATATCTTAAACCTTATTGATACTCCCGGACACGTAGATTTCTCTTACGAAGTTTCTCGTTCTATTGCAGCTTGCGAAGGAGCGCTTTTGATTGTTGATGCAGCACAAAGTATTCAAGCTCAGACGATTTCTAATTTATATTTGGCTTTAGAAAACGACTTGGAAATTATTCCGGTTTTGAATAAAGTCGATTTACCAAGTGCTAATCCTGAAGAAGTTAGCGATGATATTATTGATTTATTAGGTTGCAAATTGGAAGATATTATTCACGCTTCAGGTAAAACTGGTTTTGGTGTAGAAAATATCTTAGCTGCAATTATAGAAAAAATTCCTGCGCCAAAAGGTAATAAAGACGAACCATTACAGGCGTTGATTTTCGATTCACATTACAATCCGTTTCGTGGAATTGAAGTTATTTTCCGTGTTAAAAATGGTGAAATTAGAAAAGGTCAGAAGATTAAATTCATGGCAACTGGAAACGAATATTTCGCAGATGAAGTAGGAACATTAAAGTTAAATCAAGTTCCAAAAAATGTAATTTCTGCTGGTGATGTTGGTTATTTAATTTCAGGAATTAAGGAAGCGAAAGAAGTAAAAGTTGGTGATACAATTACTGATGCAAAAACACCTACGACCAATATGATCACTGGATTTGAAGACGTAAAACCAATGGTTTTTGCTGGAATTTATCCGGTTGATACAGATGATTTTGAAGATTTACGTGCTTCAATGGAGAAACTGCAATTGAATGATGCCTCATTAGTTTTTACAGCAGAAAGTTCAGCAGCTTTAGGATTTGGTTTTCGATGTGGATTCCTAGGAATGCTGCACTTGGAAATTATTCAAGAACGATTGGAACGTGAATACGATATGACTGTAATTACAACTGTTCCAAACGTTTCGTATTTGGCTTATACCAAAAAAGATCCTGAAACATCATTTGTAATTAACAATCCATCTGATTTACCTGAACCTTCAAAATTAGACCGAGTTGAAGAACCTTACATAAAAGCAACTATCATCACTAAATCTGATTTCGTAGGTAATGTAATGAGTTTGTGTATCGAAAAACGTGGAGTAATAACTAATCAAACCTATTTGACCACGGAAAGAGTTGAATTAAATTTTGACATGCCACTAGCTGAAATCGTATTCGATTTTTACGATAGATTAAAAACTGTGTCTAAGGGTTATGCGTCATTTGATTATTCTCCAATTGGAATGCGAACTTCTAAATTAGTGAAACTAGACGTTTTATTAAACGGACAGACGGTTGATGCGCTTTCTGCGTTGATTCACGAGGATAATGCCTACAACATTGGTAAAAAAATGACCGAAAAATTACGTGAATTAATACCAAGACAGCAATTTGATATTCCGATTCAAGCGGCAATTGGTGCTAAAATTATTGCACGAGAAACTATAAAAGCATTACGTAAAGACGTCACTGCAAAATGTTATGGTGGTGATATTTCTCGTAAACGTAAACTTCTTGAAAAACAGAAAAAAGGTAAAAAACGTATGCGCCAAGTAGGAAATGTTGAAATTCCTCAAGAAGCGTTTATGGCTGTTTTGAAGTTGAATGATTAAGAAGTATTAAGATAAAAGTATTAAGTAATAAGACTAAACCCAATGACGAAAGTTGTTGGGTTTTTTGTTAGATATCTTTTAATAATCGCATCACATCTTCTGCTTTAAAAAGTTGTGTTCCTTCGTTCATTGTGGCTGCTGTTCCGCAACAAACTCCTATTCGGATTACTTCTTTTAGGGTTTTGTTTTGTGATAATGCCCAAACCATTCCGCCAACCATGCTATCGCCTGCTCCAACCGTGCTTTTCTTTTCTACTTTTGGTGCTTTTACTAAATGGGTTTCGTCTTTGGTGACTAAGATTGCGCCTTCTGCTCCAAGTGAAACTACTACAATTTCGGCACTTTTTTCTTCAATTAGCTTTTTTGCTGCTTTTTCTACATCTGATAATTCTAATCGTTCGACGCCAATTAGTTTTGCTAATTCTCCAATATTGGGTTTGATTAAATAAACACCTGTTTCTAAAACCTTTTTCAAAGCTTCACCTGATGTATCGACGATAACTTTTATGCTCGATTCTTTGGCAATTTCAGCTATTTTTTGATAAAAATTTGAAGACAAACCTTCATTCAAACTTCCGCTGATTACAAGATAATCGGTTTTTAATTCCTTTATGGTTTTCAGAATTTCATCTTTTTCATCTTCATGAAATTCATTTCCAGGAAATCCGAATCTATATTGAGCTTTACTTACATTTTCGAATGCTATGAAATTTTCTCTAGTCCAATATTTAGTTTTTATGGCAACATTTTCTAAGCTTTCTTTCGCAATTAATTCTTCCAGCATTTCTCCGGAAGAACCACCAGAAGTAAAAATACAAGTTGAATTTCCTCCTAATTTTGCAATTGCTTTCGACACATTTATTCCGCCACCGCCAGCATCATAGCGTGGTTTTTCGCATCGAATTTTTTGTTCGGCAATCAATCCTGTAAAATGAGTTGATTTGTCTAATGATGGATTTATGGTTAGTGTTGTGATTTTTAGATTTTTCATTTATAATTGTAATTGTCCCTAAAGATAAAATTTTCTTTTTTAAACTATCAAGAAATTAAGATTATACTTTTGAATTTAACCTTATTATGTGATTTCTCCCAAAAGGTCGAAATGAAAGTTGCAAAATACCTCGTTCTTTTAAGCCTTTAAAGCAAAAAAATTATTTCATTTTCTTATTTAGAAAAAATCAAAAATCAAAAATCGTTAATCCGCAATCGTTAATCTTTCTTACCTTTGCAAAATGATAGAAGATAAAAATCCGCAACGAACATCACTTTCGCAATTGGGCGAATTTGGATTGATAGACCATTTGACAAAAAATTTTGATGTCAAAAACACCTCCACTTTAAAAAGTATTGGTGACGATGCTGCTGTTTTAGATTTTAAAGATAAAAAAGTAGTCGTTTCAACTGATTTATTAATTGAAGGCGTACATTTTGATCTGGCTTACATGCCTTTGCGCCATTTGGGTTACAAAGCTGTTGTTGTAAATGTTTCTGACATTTGTGCGATGAATGCGAAAGCAACTCAAATTACCGTTTCGGTTGCTGTTTCTAATCGTTTTCCGCTTGAAGCATTGGAAGAATTATTTGACGGAATTGCTTTGGCTGCCAAATTTTACAATGTTGATGTTATTGGCGGCGACACTACTTCTTCTCAAAAAGGTTTGATTATCTCAATCACCGCAATTGGTGAAGCTAACGAAGAAGACATTGTTTATAGAAACGGCGCCAAAGAAAATGATTTATTGGTTGTAACAGGCGATTTGGGTTCGGCTTATATGGGATTGCAAGTATTGGAACGCGAAAAACAAGTATTTCAAGTGAATCCAAACAATCAACCCGATTTGGATGCTTACACATATTTAATTGAAAGACAATTACGTCCAGAAGCACGTCATGATATTAAAGAATTATTATCAAAATTGGAAGTAAAACCAACATCTATGATTGATATTTCGGATGGATTATCTTCTGAAATTATTCATATTTGTAAGCAAAGTAAAGTTGGATGTAATTTATATGAAGAGAAAATTCCGGTTGATCCGCAGTTTATTAATGTTTGTGAGGAATTCAATATCGATTCTACAACGGTTGCAATAAATGGTGGAGAAGATTACGAATTATTGTTTACCATCGCAATGGAAGATTTTGACAAAATAAAAGCCAATCCAAACTTCACAGTAATAGGACATATGGTTGGTGAAGGTGAAGGAACGCATTTGATAACAAGAGCCAATACTAAAATTCCGTTAAAAGCTCGTGGTTGGAATGCTTTGGAAGAGTAGATATAAAAAAAGCGATACTTCAATTAGTATCGCTTTTGTTTTTATAATAACATGCCTCGGTCTTTGGCAACTGCAGCTAATTCTGAGTCTTTACATCCTTTAATTCCAAGTAGCTCTTTCATATTTTCTTTTCTAGTTTTCACAGAACTCGATGAAATTGTTATATAAAGAGGAATATCATCATATTTTACGCCTTTGTTTAAGTAGTGTAAAATTTGTTTGTCAATAACATCAACATATACTTTTTCTTTTTGTTGATTATTCAAAAATTTAATAACCGAATCACTATAATATTTTTCTCCTCTAAGCATTGTTTGTAGTGCCAAAATCATACTTTCAAAACCCAAATCATTTTTTATAACTAAACCAAGAGGATCAATTTCATCTATTATAGATTGTACTTTTAGACTTTCAGAGTGCATTGTTAATAATGCAATTTTACATTCTGGCATCTCGCTAATTAACAACTTTGCAATATCTTCACCTGTGATGATGTTTTTTTCTTCGTAGGGAGGCATACTCACATCAAGAAAAGCTATATCATATTTTACTGCTGGATTAATTACAGCTTCAAATCCTGTTTTGCAATCTATTGCTTCATAGAATGTGAATTCTATTTTTTTGTCAGGGAATAATTTGATCACATTTTTATATCCTTGAATAATAAAAGGATGATCGTCAACGATTAATACATTAATGTTTTGGGGCATTGTTATACTTTTATAGTTTTATGTTCAAGCGGAACTACAACTAACACTTGAGTTCCTTTATCTTTTTCAGATTTTATTTCAATGGTTCCATTACTTTCGTGGGTTCTGTCAACCATATTTTTCATTCCAATTCCTTTACTTTTCATTTTTAAATCATAGCCTTCGCCATCGTCTACAATATTAAGAATTAAATTTCCTTTTTTATCTTTTTTAAAGTCAACTTTTATAAAATTTGCGTTGGCATACTTATTTATGTTTTGTAAACTCTCTTGTAAAATACGATACAAGTTTATTTTTGTAGTATTTGAAAGCTTATCCCAATCAATATTTTCGCCAATGGTCGCTGTTAATTTTGCTGGATTTACTTTAGTTTGTTCTTCAAGCAATCCATTAACAATTGCCACAAAGTTATTAATTAAAACAAATTTTTCCCTACTCAACTCATGAGAAATTTCACGAAGATCTTGCTCAATAGTTTTTAATTCTTCTAAATACCTTAGTCTTTCTTGAACAGCTTCCTCGTCTGTTCTTTTGTTTAAGCCATCAAGATTGAGTCGCAAACCAAACATTCTTCCTAGAACACCATCATGAAGTTCTTTGGCAATCCTGTTTTTTTCATAAATTTTGCCTTCATCTAGTTTATGCTGTTGCGAAATAATGAGTTTGTATAATTCTTCATTAGCACGTTGCTGAGCTTGGGTAAGAGCAAGTTCTCTTCGTCTTGCTCTTTGTGCTCTCATAAAAAACAGAACCCCAACAAAAGCCATAGTTCCCATAAAGTAGTTAAGAATATCTCTGTTTTGCTCAACAAGATCATCTTTTTGCTTTATGATTTCATCTGTTTCTAATTGCAAACGAGCGAAACGGTCCTTTGAATTTCGTTCAACAATTTGAAGACTATCACTAATTCTAATATAATCCTCCGAATATTTTAATGCATTTTTATCTTCAACATTTGATGCTTGTTTTAACGCCAAAACAATATTCACAGGAATTTTAGATTCACGAGCAACTCTTAATGCTTCATTTGAGTATTTTATAGCAGAATTAATATCATTTATTTTTTGATAATATTCTGATAAGTGAATATAGCTACCAACAATTATAGTATAATTATCTAACTTTTTTCTAACATTTAATGCTTCAACAAATAATCCTGGTAAATCTTTATAATTATTAATTTGCATTCTACAATAAGCAAGATTATCTTTTAAACTTGAATACAATTCAGGATCATCATCTAAAATTTTATTATCTTTTAATGCTAATTCAAAATTACTAATTGCATCATTATACTTTTTTTGTTTTAAAAATAGATACCCCAAGTTATTATAACATACTGCTTCTTGATGTTCTTCACTTTGTAATTTAAAATCTCTAACAGTCTCTAATGCCTTATTATGATAAAAAATTGCTTTATCATATTCTTTTAGTTCATTATAAACCAAACCAAGTTGATTCAATGTTCCGTAAAGTTTGTCCTTTTCGTTGGAATTCTTTAAAATTGAATATGCTTTAAACAAAGATAGTTCTGCGCCAATATAATCACTAACTAAATATTGAACAATACCTTTATTATATAGAATATTAGCTAGATTTAATTCATCATTTTGTTTAAAATAAATTTTTTCAGCTTTTAGATAGTAGATAAAAGAACTATCAAAAACTTCTGTTTTTTTTAAATAATTTGCTTTAAATCTATAAACTTTAACAATGTTTGTTGAATCTTTTGTTTCTATTGATTCGCGTAAAAGTAAATTAGAGGCGATATTAAATTTTTTCCATTCCTTATTTATATAATATCTGTAAGTGATACTAAAAAGAGTGTCTCTTTTTTTTGAAGTGTTTTTTAAAGTTGGAACTAATTTGAATGCTTTATCAATAATAATCAACTTCTCTTTATCTGAAATCCCTTTACTGTTAGCAAGTTTCATATAATAACTTAAACTATCAGTTGCTGATTTTTCAGAAATAATTTTTTCCTTTTTCTTTGAGCAGGAAAATAAGATGATTGATAAAAATAATAATAGTTTTTTGTTCAAAATGAAATGAATTTTTTCAAAAATACGAAAGTATTTGACAAAAAAAAACTACCAATAAATATTGGTAGTTTTTAATATATTTAATTTGTTTAATTATTCACCTTGAGAACTTCTTCCTCCAATTGCAAATTCACCTTGAGAACTTCTTCCTCCAATTGCAAATTCACCTTGAGAACTTCTTCCTCCAATTTCAACTGGAGATGTAAAAGATGTTAATACCATCATTAAAGAGAATAATCCGAATATTACTAATGATTTTTTCATGATTGTAATTTTTATGTTTTTGTTAGACTTTAATTGTTATTCGCAAAGCCAGTCGTTTAAAACTTGTTTGGGGCTTTTGACGTCGTAAAACTACTACAGCATTAGGTTTCGATAAATACGTTTTGACGTGTATAATGTAGAATGACATCATTTGATAGTGAATGATGCTCAAATTTGGGTGAATGACATTTTTTAAAACCACGTAGTTTTACGTGGTTTTAAAAAAGAAAAAAATTCAGTTAAAATATTGATTATCAATTATTTATGATATTTTATTAAAAACAAATATCATTTTAACGAGAAAAAGTGCAGTTGGTCTATAATTAATTTTTAATAAGAAACAGCAAAATGAAGTGCTGTTTTATAAAGAAATGAATACTTAGATTTCCAAGTAATTTCCAGATGCTATTGAAGCTATAATAGCATCTATGTTTTCTTTATAAGATTTAGAAAACGGAAGTTTTGTAGTAGTGTTTTTAATGTGGCAAACAGCATTACCTGTGTGAATTCTAGAAACATAATCAATATTAAGTATATAACTATTGTGAATTCTAACGAAAGGATAACTAAGAACGCCTTCAAAATGCTTTAGTGTTTTAAAAGCAGTAATCATTTCTCCTGTATTTAAATGAATATCAGTAGAGTTGTTGTCTGCTTGTAGATAACAAATATCTTTAGCATCTATATAACGGTAATCACCGTAAGACTTAACACAAATAATTAAAGGTTTATCTTTTCCTCCTTTAATTTCAAACGTTGTGTTATTTTCTTTTGGTTCAGAAGCTACTTCTTCGCTTATATCAATTTTATCATCGATTAATTCAGTTTCTTCAACATCATTGATTTCTTCACTAGGAATATGTGATTCATTAGTTTCTATAACTTCTTCTTGAACTTCAACAGTAACCAACTCAATCGGAGTGATTTCTGACTCAACTACAGTTGATTCAACCTTAGGAACATCTGAAATAATCATAGATGGCGCAATAACCTTACTAGATATAGAAGAAGAACTAATTGACGATTCTTTATCTAAACGGAATATACTTTTACGAAGCTCCTTAGTTTCTATAGGATTGATTAAATAATCAAAAACACCATATTTATATGATTGTAAACAAAGTGCATCATTTGTAGTAGTAACAATTATTTTAGGAATTACTGATAAATAACGGTGTAATTCATTGATAAAAGCCAATGACAGATTAGATTCCTCTTCTTGAGGATCAATTTCAAGAAAAATTACGTCTGGATGGTATTCTAAAACAATATCTATTCCATCTTCATAATTATCAGCCATTGCCAAAAAGGTAAGGTTTTGAAAACTTTCTGCCGTGGCTTTAGTCTTCAACCTATTTTTTGGGTTGTCGTCAATAATTACGAATGTAAAATTCTTCAATTGCTTTACTTTTTGGGGTAAAGCATCAGTTTTTATGAGTTCACACAACTCATGTTAAAATATAGATAGTTTTGGGGACTATTTTTTGCTGCAAATCACACATTTTACAACGTTACTAAATTAGAAGTTTTGTAGAATATTCAAACAGATGTGAACTACGACTTTTTAACAATATACCCTTTTTAGTTGAAAGGTAGGAAACGTCGATTAAACGCATTATTATTAAGGTTTTTTCTTACTTTTTTATAAAAAAGTAAGAAAAAAAATAAAAATTATATTATATCTACATATAGCTATAATATAATTTAATTAACTATCATAATGCATTGTAAATTAGTTGTTTAAATGTATTTATTAAAAAATAAATATAAAATAAAAGTCAAACAAAGAAATAATTCTCATCATCGAATTGTAAGTAAAATCGTTAGAAAAAGTAAAAAAGCTAGAAAAATCGTTTCAAATAATAATTATGTTGATGTTGTTAACAACCTTCAAAAAAATTTGACAAAAATCAAGTGATTTATTTATCGTATTATATCTATATCAAAATATAAAATAAAGCCGTAACATTATCAATTACAGATTGATAAAAGTAAAAACAATAATCTAAGGATAAAAAATATCTTTAAATGAATATGCAGTAAAAGAATCTTTTCTAAATTTGGAAACAAATTATCTAAAAATTGTAATTCAATTACAAATAATGAAGATACTTTTTGTGTGAATTAAATGATAAGAAAAACAAACTATTTTAATTATATATAGCGATATGGGAATCACTAAAACCTTCGGATTTTCCTTTAAAATCAATGAAATGGCCGATGTTTTAAAAGCATTAGGAAATCCAGCTAGATTGAAAGTTATTCAGTTTTTAATGGATAATCCAACATCTTGCTGTGGAGATATTATTGAAGTATTACCTTTGGCGCAATCAACAGTTTCAAAACACCTTTCAGAATTAAAAAGAGTAAAATTAATCAAAGGAAAAAACAAAGGAAACAATATATATTATTCACTAAATGTAAAAACTTGGGAAAAAGTGCGAGATTTTGTATTAAGTGAAATCAATTTACCTAAGGAAGATTAAAATTAATGTTAAAGTAATTGGCCTCCTAATTAGTATTAATATATTTGAATAAATTTATACTTAAACATGAAAAAAACAATTATTGTATTTGCCTTTTCACTTCTTTGCGTAAAAGGATTTGGCCAAAAAGAAAACGAAACTTCTGATTTTAAGAAAAACGAAGTAAAAATAAATGCGTTGTATTTAGTTTTAGGAGCCTTTGATGCTACCTATGAACGTGCTATCAACGACGAATCAAGTTTTGGAACTTCAATAACCTTTTTGTTAGATAAAGAAGCCGACGTCAACACGGCATTTGCGATTTCTCCTTACTATAGATTTTATTTTGGTAAAAAACCTGTTGCCGGATTTTACATGGAAGGATTTGGTTTATATCAAAGCATTAACAGAGAAGTTTATTACTATCAAGGAAATAATTTTTATAGTGAAGAAAAAGTAAAAGCATTTGCTTTAGGAATAGCTCTAGGTGGAAAATGGTACACAAAACGAGATGTAATGTTTGAAATTGGAGGAGGAATTGGAAGAAACCTATCTATAGATTCTAACATTCCTAACACTGATTATTCAAGAATAACAGGAAAGATAGCAATTTCAGTAGGCTATAGATTTTAACAAACGATAATTAAAGTAAAAAAGGCGAAAAGTTACACTTTTCGCCTTTTTTATTATTCGTACTTCGTATTTGAAAATTAGTACTTTATATCGTTTTCATCAACCAATTTCTCATAGAAACTTCTTCGTTGATAATTCCTCTTAATTCAGAAATGGCAACTCTATCTTGCTTCATTGAATCTCTGTGACGAATAGTAACTGTTTTGTCTTCTAACGTTTGATGATCAACTGTGATACAAAATGGTGTTCCAAGTGCATCTTGACGTCTGTAACGTCTTCCTACAGCGTCTTTTTCGTCGTAAGCTACGTTGAAATCCCATTTTAAATCATCAATAATACTTTGAGCCACTTCTGGAAGTCCATCTTTTTTAACTAATGGTAAAACAGCCGCTTTTGTTGGAGCTAAAACACTTGGTAAACTTAAAACTGTTCTTGTTGAACCATCTTCAAGAGTTTCTTCTTTTAGTGATGTTGCAAAAACTGCCAAAAACATTCTATCCAATCCAACTGAAGTTTCTACAACATAAGGAACGTAGTTAGAATTAGTTTCGTTATCAAAATATTGTAATTTTTTACCTGAAAATTGTTCGTGGGCTTTCAAATCGAAATCAGTTCTTGAGTGAATTCCTTCCAATTCTTTAAATCCGAATGGGAAATTGAATTCGATATCAGCAGCAGCATTAGCATAATGAGCTAATTTTTCATGATCATGAAAACGATAATTTTTCTCACCCAATCCTAAAGATAAATGCCATTTTAAACGGTTAGTTTTCCAATATTCATACCATTTCATTTCTTCGCCTGGCTTTACAAAAAATTGCATTTCCATTTGTTCAAATTCACGCATACGGAAAATAAATTGTCTTGCAACAATCTCATTTCTAAAGGCTTTACCTGTTTGAGCAATTCCAAAAGGAATTTTCATTCTACCAGTTTTTTGTACGTTTAAGAAATTAACAAAAATTCCTTGTGCTGTTTCTGGTCGAAGGTATAAATCCATTGCATTTTCAGCAGACGCACCTAATTTAGTTCCAAACATTAAGTTGAATTGCTTTACATCAGTCCAATTTCTTGAACCTGTTTCTGGATCGGCAATTTCTAATTCTTCAATTAATGCTTTTACGTCTTCTAAATCACCATTTCCTAACGATTTACCCATTCGTTCAAGAATTTCTCTTTCTTTTGAAAGATATTCCATTACACGTGGGTTTGTTGTTTTATATTGTTCTTCGTCAAAAGATTCGCCAAAACGTTCGCGCGCTTTTTCGATTTCTTTTTTAGCTTTCAGATTTAATTTTTCGGCATAATCCTCAATTAAAACGTCAGCTCTGTATCTTTTTTTAGAATCTTTGTTGTCAATTAATGGATCGTTAAAAGCATCAACGTGACCTGAAGCTTTCCAAGTTGTTGGATGCATCAAGATTGCCGCGTCAAGTCCAACAATGTTTTCGTGCATTTGCACCATTGCTTTCCACCAATATTCGCGGATGTTTTTCTTTAATTCAACACCATTTTGTGCATAATCGTAAACTGCACTTAAACCATCGTAAATTTCGCTTGACGGAAAAATAAATCCGTATTCTTTTGCGTGCGAAACCACATTTTTAAATAAATCTTCTTGTTTTGCCATAATGGTGCAAAAATATAAAAGTGAAATTAAAATTTAATATAAATAACCAATGAATCGTTGATTTTTATATTTTTATAAAAATATTAGCCCAATTTAATGATTCAAAGCATCATAAATCTCTTTTTTCCTAAAGCTTGTGCAGGTTGTAATTCGTTTTTATTGAAAGATGAAATTGTAATTTGTACTTCCTGCCGACATGATATTCCGCTTACAAATCAACATTTGAGTAAAAATAATGACGTTTTTTCGAAATTTTATGGTCGAATTCCTATTGAATTTGCCTCAAGCTTGATGTATTTCCACAAAAAAGGAATTGTTCAAGAAATGATTCACAAACTGAAATACAAAGGTCATCAAGAAATTGGTGAAGCTATTGGATATTGGTATGCAGAAGAGTTGAAAGATGTTGAAGAACTAAAAGATGTTGACTTCATAATTCCAATTCCATTACATAAAAAAAGATTTAAAGAACGTGGTTATAATCAAGTTACTTCCTTTGGCGAAGCTCTTTCAAAAAGCTGGAACAAATCTTATGATGAAACTATTTTGGTTAGAAATGTTTATTCAAAAACTCAAACTACTAAATCAATTTTAGGAAGAGCTGAAGTTGTAGAAAATATCTTCGGGATTAATTATAACGAATCCCATCACAATAAACATTTTTTATTAATTGATGATGTAATTACAACTGGTTCAACGCTTGAAGCTTGTGGTAGAGAACTGCTAAAAATTCCGGGTTCAAAAATCAGTATTGTTTGTATGGCGATGACGCAGTAATGATTTTAGTTAATTATAAATAAAAAGATTTCGTTTCCACTAAATATAATTGTTATTTTGCGCTAAGAAATTAAAGAATTGATGCAAAAAGGTATTTTTAAATATGTTTTACTATTACTAGTTTTTCTAGTGATTGGATGTGCTAAAAGAGGCTCTATCACTGGCGGTATGAAAGATACTATTGCTCCAAAAATGGTCAATAGTTTACCTAAAAATTTCTCAACAAATTTCACTGGAAAGGAAATAAAAATCAGTTTTAACGAATACATTAAGTTGAAAGATATTAATAAGCAGCTTATCATTTCGCCACCAATGAAGCGTCAACCAGAGATTTTACCTTACAACGCAAGTAAATTCATCACTATCAAAATTAAAGACACGCTTCTTCCAAACACTACTTATAGTTTTAATTTCGGAAAAAGTATTCAAGACAACAACGAAGGAAATCCTTACCAACAATTCAAATATGTTTTCTCTACTGGAAGTTATATAGATTCATTGAATTTGGGTGCAAAAGTAAAAGATGCTATTGAGAAAAAAGTAGATAATTATGTTTCCATAATGCTTTATGATGTTAACGATAAATATAATGATTCTATTATTTACAAACAAGTTCCAAGATACATTACCAACACTTTGGACAGTTTGAAATTGGTTAAATTTGAGAATCTTAAAGAAGGAAAATACCGTTTGATTGCTTTGAAAGATGTAAACGGAAACAATAAATTTGATCCGAAAGTTGAAAAAATAGGATTTCAAAAAGAGTTCATCACTATTCCGAATGATACCATTTATGAGTTAGAACTTTTTAAAGAAGAACCAACCTTTAAAGCTGTAAATGTATCACAAGCTTCTGGCTCAAGATTTACCGTTGGATATGAAGGAAATCCTAAAGATGTAAAAATAACGCTTAAAAAGAACTCTGAAACTATTCCTTTTGTTGTTTCACAATTACCTAAGAAAGATTCACTTCAAGTATGGTTTAAAGCTATTAAAGGTGATTCATTGAGTATTGATGTTTCAAAGAATAAATTTCAAAAGACCTTTTCTTTAAAAGTTAAAGAACAAAAAAGAGATACTTTAGGATTTAGTTCAGAACAACAAGGAACTATCAGCTTTAGAGATGATTTTGCAATAAAATCTAATGTTCCATTAACAAAATGGGACGTAACGAAGATGAAGCTTATTAATAAGGATTCTGCAGAAGTAAAATTCACCAATGAGTATGATGAACAAAAACAAGAGTTGAAGTTTATTTTTAACAAAGAACCTTTAGAAAAATACAATTTAAAGGTTTTGCCAGATGCATTAACGGATTATTATGATAGAAAAAATGATAGTTTATCTTTTGATTTTTCTACCAACAATCTTTCTGATTATGGAAATCTTCGTATAAAACTCGAAAATGTAAAGCGTTTTCCTGTTATTGTAGAATTGACTGATAAAGACGGAAAAGTTATTGTAAGTCAATATTCTGAAAAGGAAACTTTGTTGAATTTTGATTTAATTGATCCTGCAAAATACACCATTCGTGTTATTTATGATGACGATAAAAATAAGCGTTGGACACCAGGAAGCTTTCTAGAACAACGCCAAAGTGAAGAAGTAATTTACTTTCCAAAAGAAGTTGATGTGAGAGCTAATTGGGATGTTGAACAACCAGTTGATGTTGGGAAATAAATTTTAACACAAAAGGCACAAAAAAAAACACTTTGTGCCTTTTGTGTTTTTTAGAGAATTTGAAACTTATCTCTGTCATTTAGAAAATTTAATTTTTTTCTAGTTTCTAGCATTTTGTTTTTATCTAATTCGACTATAAAAACTCCTTCTATTTCTTGCGGCTCTTGAATGTAATTTCCAAGAAAATCAACGGCTTGCGAATGTCCTACGTATTCGAGATTATTGGCATCCATACCAACACGATTGACTCCAATAACATAACTCATGTTTTCTACAGCACGTGCTTTTAGTAAAATATCCCAAGCGTTTACACGTGGTTTTGGCCAATTGGCTACATAAATCAACACATCATAATCTTCTACATTTCTAGCAAAAACTGGGAAACGTAAATCGTAGCATATTAGCGGACATATTTTGAATCCTTTATATTCTACAATTAATTTATGCTTTCCAGATGTGTAAACTTTGTCTTCTCCTGCTAATGTAAACAGATGGCGTTTATCATAAGTTTGAATTTCTCCAGTTGGAAATACGAAAACCAATCGGTTGAAATAGTTGCCATTTTCTTCGATTACTAAACTTCCTGTGATGGCACAATCTTTAGACTTTGCAGTTTCTTTTAGCCAAGAAATAGCTTCGCCTTGCATGGTTTGAGCTACATTTTTGGGATTCATTGTAAAACCTGATGTAAACATTTCGGGCAAAACAATTAAATCTACATATTGCGAAATAGCATTTATCTTTTCTTGAAGTAAAGCTTTATTTTCACTAGGATTTTCCCAGGATAGTTCGGTTTGGATTAAGGCTGTTTTTAGATTCATTTTTATTTTTGTTGCCACAGATTAAACGGATTTTACAGATTATCACTGATTTATTATAATTCTGTTATTATAATTTCACATCTTCTGTTTTGCTGATGCTGCTCTTCGTTACATTCTTTAGTTTTACAATCGAATATTAGTTGAGAATCTGAAAAACTTTTTATTTTCAATCTATTCTTACTAATTCCATTTTTAACTAAATAATTATAAATTGTTTGCCCTCTTTTTTGAGATAATTTTTCAATATTATTTTCATTTGAATCACTGTGCGAACGAATTTCAATTTTCATTGAAGGAAGTTCTTTCATGGTTTTAACTAATTTAATTAAGTTGTTTTTATATCTTGTTTCAATACTAGTATTGTTACTTAAAAAATAAATACTTTTTGTACCTAAGTCTTGATCAATAAAACAAGAAATAGGTTCTTTCATTTTTATAACTGGATTAACATCAATTTCATCAATAAAAATAAATGCATCGCCTCCAGCACCTTGGTGCCAATCAGGTAATTTTCCGTAATTATAAGCTTTAACTTTAATATATCTTGTTTTTAAGCTAACTTCAGGATGATAAGTAAAGGGTTTTATTACAATTTCTGTTGATTTTGGGTCAATATCGTTTTGAATTGTCCCAATAAGAGTAAAATTAACATTGTCTAAAGAAGAATAATATTCTACTCGTGTTGGCATCAAAATCCAAGATCTGCTATCTTGTAAATATCTTGAATGTATAATTGCAATTTCTTTTTCTTCTTTTAAATCAATAACCGCTTCAAAATCTTGACTTTGATAACCTTGCCAATCGCCTTTTCGCCAATTTTCAGTTCCATAAATCCAATCTAACAATCCTTCTGCTCCACCAGCATGGTATTGAGGATTATATTTTGAATTGATTTTGATAGTTTCATTCTTTATTTTACTAAATAAAGCATTAACAATTCCACTCCTGTCATGATTAAAATTTTCACAATAACTAAAAATTTTAGTATATTTAGTTATTTCAATTGGCTGTTTATATTCTTTAAAATCTTTAGGATAATCTATAGCATAATAAATTTTAACATCTTGATTTTTAGAAATAATTTCAATAATTAATTTATCTTTAAATGCCTTACTTTCCGCTTGAATTACTGGAACAGGAATAATGTCTTTAATCAAATCTTCTTCTTTAACTGCATTTGCAACATCAAAATCATCTGTAATTGCATACTTTTCAAATTTTGAATCCAAAAATTTAAAATAACTTTTCGGGGTTTTATTATTCAATGTTTTTAATCCTTTATCAGTAGTAATTTTAATGTTTTCAAAGAAAGGTTTAACTATTGACCATTCAATTTGTCCTGGCGTAACGGAATAAATTCCCATCGAACTCAAAACATACCACGCACTCATTTGTCCGCAATCTTCGTTACCTATTAATCCGTCTGGTGTGTTTTTGTAAAAATTGTTTAGAATATAATGTACTTTTTCGGTAGTTTTCTCAGGTTTTCCAATATAATTATACAAATATGCCATGTGATGACTTGGTTCGTTTCCGTGTGCATATTGCCCAATTAATCCTGTTACATCAACTTGCTCTCTTCCTGTAGTTTTACTTTCAGAGTTGAACATTTCGTCTAGTTTGGCTTCAAATTTATCATTTCCACCATACGCTTCAATCATTCCCGGAATATCTTGTGGTACAAAAAACGAATATTGCCAAGAATTTCCTTCTGTAAAATTGTTATTGATTTCTCTCGGGTCGAAGGGTTTGTCCCAACCACCATTTTTCTTTGGTCGCATGAAACCCGTATTCCAATCGAAGATATTCTTCCAACTTTGAGAACGCTTCATGAAATATTCGTAGTCTTCCTTCTTGTTTAAAATTTGAGCCATTTGCGCAATACACCAATCGTCGTAAGCATATTCTAAAGTTTTAGAAACGCTTTCGTGCTCGTCGTCCATCGAAATAAAACCTTGTCTTTTGTAGGCATCCAATCCTAAATGATCTAACATCGCCGAATGTTTTGCTGCTGCAAAAGCTTTTTCGTAGTCAAAACCAGTAATTCCTTTAGCCATAGCATCAGCCATAACCGAAACCGAATGATAACCAATCATACAATCGGTTTCATTGGACGCCAATTCCCAAACTGGCAATCTTCCGCCTTGTTCGTATTGTTTTAAAAAGGTATTTATGAAATCGGCAGAGCGTTTCTTTTCGATTAATGTATATAATGGATGTGCGCCACGAAACGTGTCCCAAAGTGAGAATACCGAATAATAATCGAAACCTTCGCCATTGTGAACTTTATTGTCTCTACCGCGGTATTTTCCGTCAATATCTTGCGCAATATTGGGTTGAACCATTGTATGATATAAAGCCGTGTAAAAAATGGACAACTTATCTTTATCCGTTTCAGTAATTTCTATTTTCGATAATTGTTTGTCCCAAAGTTGTTCGGCATCTTGTTTAACTTTATTGAAATCCCAACCTTTAATTTCTGTCATATTCAATTTTGCTCCTTCGTAACTTGTTGGCGAAAGTGAAACTTTTACAGAAATTTTTTCTCCTTTTTTAACTTGTTTTGAAAAAGCAATTTTCAAAATTGTTCCAGAATAGAAGTCTTTTCTGTTTTCTTGATTGGCTTCAGCTTTAGAAATTTGCATTGGTTTATCAAATTCAATTTGAGCATAAACGTATTGATCTTTGGCCCAAGCTTCGCTTCTTCTTAGAACTTGAATCGTTTTTTTATCAATAATTTTCACATCGCCATATAGCAATTTATCTCTATGGTTTAAATCTAGAATTATATTAGCTTGTCCAGCGTTATTAAAGGTATATTCATGAAATCCGACACGTGTAGAAGAGGTTAAACGAACATCAATATTATGTTTATCCAACTTCACAGAGTAAAATCCAGCGCTTGCCTTTTCATTTGAATGAGAAAATTTGGAACCGTATTCATTTGGAATAAAATTATGATCACCCATTGTTGGCATTAGCATAATATCACCATAATCGGTACAACCCGTCCCATTCAAATGTGTGTGAGAAAATCCATAAATCACGGAATCATCATAATGATAACCTGAACATCCATCCCAACTTCCGTCAATTCTGGTATCGGGAGAAAGCTGTACCATTCCAAACGGAACAGTTGCTCCTGGATACGTATGACCATGACCACCAGTTCCAATCATAGGATTGACGTATTTATGAAAATTTTGTCCGAAGGAAACTATTGAGGTAAATAGAATTATAATTGAAAGGAAATTTCTCATTGTAATTTGTTTGTCTTTCAAAGATAAAAAAAACGCATCCAAATTAATGAATGCGTTATAATTTATTTTAAAAAGTATGTATTACTTCACAGAAGCTTTTAAATATTCTCTATTCATACGAGCGATATTTTCTAGAGAAATTCCTTTTGGACATTCTACTTCACATGCTCCAGTATTGGTACAATTCCCGAAACCTTCTTCGTCCATTTGACGCACCATATTTAAAACACGATTTGTAGCTTCAACTTTTCCTTGAGGTAATAATGCATATTGAGAAACTTTTGCTCCAACGAATAGCATTGCCGAACCGTTTTTACAAGTTGCTACACATGCTCCACAACCAATACAAGCTGCCGCCATAAAAGCTTTATCTGCATCGTCTTTTGCAATAGGAGTTGCATTTGCATCAATTGTGTTTCCAGAAGTATTTACAGATACGAAACCTCCAGCTTGTTGAATTCTGTCGAAAGCACTTCTATCTACAACTAAATCTTTGATTACAGGAAATGCTCTACTTCTCCATGGTTCAACAAATATGGTATCGCCATCTTTGAACATTCTCATGTGTAATTGACAAGTTGTTATTCCTGTATCTGGTCCGTGTGCACGACCGTTGATATATAAAGAACACATTCCGCAAATTCCTTCACGACAATCGTGATCGAATGCAATTGGTTCAATTTTATCATTGATTAATTGCTCATTCAATTGGTCTAACATTTCCAAAAACGAACTTGCTGTAGAAACATCATTCAATTTATATGTTTCTAAATTTCCTTTTGCTTTGGAGTTTTTCTGACGCCAAATTTTTAAGGTAATATTTATATTTTTTGCTGCGCTCATAACTCTATTATTTGTAATTTCTTGCGGCTATTTTAATAAACTCGTATTTCAATTCTTCTTTGTGAAGCTCTTCTTTAGTGATATCATCACCTTTGTATTCCCAAGCTCCAACAAATGAGAAGTTTTCATCATCACGAAGTGTTTCTCCTTCTGCATCTTGATATTCTTCACGGAAGTGACCTCCACAAGATTCGTTTCTTTGTAAAGCATCCATTGCCATCAATTGACCTAAATCAATAAAATCGGCTACACGTAATGCTTTTTCTAATTGTGGATTTAATTCATCGGCATTTCCAGGAACATTTACGTCTCTGTAGAATTCTTCTTTTAAAGCAGTAATTTCAGTAATAGCTTCTTTTAAACCAGCTTCATTTCTACCCATACCAACTTTGTTCCACATAATTAATCCTAAACGTTTGTGGAAATGATCCACCGATTTAGAACCTTTATTGTTTAAGAATTTATCAATAGAATCTTTAACTCTATTTTCAGCTTCAGAAAATTCAGGTAAATCTGTTGAAATTTTTCCTGTTCTAATTTCGTCTGCTAGATAGTTAGAAACTGTATAAGGAAGAACGAAATAACCATCAGCTAAACCTTGCATTAAAGCAGAAGCTCCAAGTCTGTTAGCACCGTGGTCAGAGAAGTTTGCTTCTCCAGCAACGAAACAACCAGGAATTGTAGATTGTAGGTTATAATCTACCCAAACTCCACCCATTGTGTAGTGAACTGCTGGATAAATCTTCATCGGAGTTTCATATGGATTTTCATCCGTAATTTTTTGGTACATTGTAAACAAGTTACCATATTTCTCTTCCAACCAAGCTTTACCTAATTTAGTAACTTCTTCGGCACTTGGATTGTGATTTCCTTGAGCATAAGCCGCTTGTTTTCCTTTATTTTGAATTTCAGTAGAGAAATCTAAGTAAACTCCTTCGTTAGTATCATTTGCTTCAATTCCGTGTCCTGCATCACATCTTTCTTTAGCTGCTCTTGAAGCAACGTCACGTGGTACAAGATTCCCAAAAGCTGGATATCTTCTTTCTAGGAAATAATCTCTATCTTCTTCTGCTAATTGTGTTGGTTTTAATTTTCCTGCACGAATTGCTTCAGCATCTTCTTTTTTCTTTGGAACCCAAATACGACCTGAATTACGCAATGATTCAGACATCAAAGTTAATTTAGCTTGATTGGTTCCGTGTACTGGAATACATGTTGGGTGAATTTGTACAAAACAAGGATTAGCAAATAACGCTCCTTGTTTGTGAATTTTCCAACCAGCAGTAACGTTACTTCCCATTGCATTTGTAGAAAGGAAATAAACATTTCCATAACCTCCAGATGCAATAACAACTGCATGAGCTGAATGTCTTTCTAATTCTCCAGTAACTAAATTTCTTGCAATAATTCCACGAGCTTTTCCGTCTACTTTCACTAAATCTAACATTTCGTGACGGTTGAACATTTTTACACGTCCAAGTCCAATTTGTCTTGATAAAGCAGAGTATGCTCCTAATAATAATTGTTGTCCAGTTTGTCCGGCAGCATAAAAAGTTCTTTGAACTTGAGTACCACCAAACGAACGGTTATCTAATAATCCACCATAATCACGTGCAAAAGGAACTCCTTGAGCCACACATTGGTCGATAATATTTCCTGAAACTTCTGCTAAACGGTGAACGTTTGCTTCGCGTGCTCTATAATCACCACCTTTGATTGTATCATAGAATAATCTAAAAATACTATCTCCGTCGTTTTGGTAATTTTTAGCAGCGTTTATTCCTCCTTGTGCGGCAATTGAGTGCGCACGACGAGGAGAATCTTGAAAACAAAAAGCTTTAACATTATAACCCATTTCACCTAGAGAAGCGGCAGCCGAAGCTCCTGCTAAACCAGTTCCTACTACAATAATGTCAATTTTTGGTCTATTATTTGGGGCAACTAATTTTAAATGATCTTTATAATCAGTCCATTTTTGTGAAATATGCCCTTCTGGTATTTTAGAATCTAACTTCATAATATATATCTGATGTTGATTATTTTAAGAAAAAGTGAATGTAAACTGGAATAATTGCAAATAACAACGGAACAACAATAGCGAAAGCAGTTCCAAAAAATTTGATTTTTGGCGTCCAATTTGGATTGTTAAGTCCTAAAGATTGGAAAGCACTTTGAAAACCATGTAACAAGTGGAAAGCTAAAACAGCCATTGCAATCACATAAAGAATTGTTGCAATTAAACCATATTTTGCATCTTTAAAAAATGCTACTGTAATTTTGTGAAGATCCTTATAACCTTCTCCAACTTTTACTTTTGCTTGAGTATTGTAAAATTCTGTTCTGTTTTCAATGTAAGTTTGAAGACCAGATTTTGTCGCTTCATCATAAGATTTCGCAACTTGTTGCACAGGCAAGTATCCCTCATTAGTTGTTAAGTATAGGTCTTGCTTTTGTCCCATTGCTTCAACAGTAATTGTTTGCAAAGGCATGTTTTTATCAAAATGCATTTTCGCCCAAAAATTAACCATGTGAGTTACGATGAAAACCAAAATTAAAGTTCCCAAAATTGCCATATTTCTAGAAGAAAATGAGCTATTAGCTCCTGGATTAGATTTTGCGTAACCAACTGGTCTTGCTTTAACATTTTGATAGGTTAACATAAAACCATCAACTGCATGAAATAAAATTGAAATGTAGGTTACATAAGAAAGTAACTTAACTGCTGGATTTGAAGTCATAAATAACGCATACTTATTGAATTGTAATGCGTCTCCAAAAATCAATTGTAGATTTCCGGCTAAATGTCCTGCCAAAAACAAGCATAAAAATAAACCCGTAAGAGCCATCCAGTATTTTTTTGCGATAGATGACTTTAAAAGTGCAGATTTTGCCATAAGATTGTATAATTTATTTTAAAAAATCAAACAAAAATACAGCTATTTGATATTAACTACAACCTTTTCGTCGTAATTTATAATCAATTTAAAGTGAGTTTAACACTTGTTGATTTTCAAAGTGTTATATTAACAAAAAAGATGTTTTTTCTTAAACAAAACTACTTTGTGTAAGACGGAATCATCCCTCTTAATCCCATATCAACTACATTTTCTCCTTGAGACGGATCAAATTTTCCGTTTCCATTAGTATCAATCCATTCAAAACTTTTATTAGTTGATAATGAAAGTGTGACTACAACATTTTTCTTTTCTAAACCTGTAATTTCTAATGGCGTGTTAAACTTTCCTGTAACGACACATGATGTTAAAGGAATTGGTGATGTTGCATCTATTGGATTTGGAACTGTTGTTGCTCCTGCTGGTGCTTGACCTGACGCAGAATACGGAAAATCATTAAGGGCAAAAGCCCAATACCCTTGTGGCTTATTGGCGTCAACTTGAAAAAAAGTATTTCCAATACTATGAGTTCCTATATAGGTATTGAATCCTATGAAACTTTCTAAAGTTCCATCGTACTCAAGGCTTGAACTAGGTCTGCGAATTTTTACTTGATAATTTTGATATGATAATGAAACTCTCAACCATTCATAACTTCCAATTGCTAGATCTTTAAGAGGGATTTCTAAAAAAGCTTCTCCTTCAGCAACAATTTTAGCTTTACTAAAATCTATTGCATTAGCACCTCCAATTGCTGTTTCTTGACCATGATAAACAATACTTCCATCGCCTAATTGCGTGTTTGCATCTTTAGCAAATTCAATATAATGTGAAGAAATTTTGTTAAAAACAGGTGACTGCGCACCATTACCAAAAGGAACAAATGAAGGCTGACCTAAATTATTCAATCGGGCTTGATTTGGATCAAACTTAAATTTAATAATCAACATAGGTTCTACCTGATTATCATCTAAATCTTCACAAGAAAAGAAAGAAATGCTTAAGGTTAAAATTGTTAGTAATAAAATTATTTTTTTCATACTTGGTTTTAAGTTTTCTAGCTTCAAATTTATTTTTCAAATAACAAATAAATATAAAGCACGTAAATATTAAACGAATTTAATACGTTTTTGTTACATGTTCATCAATAACGAGAATAAAATCAGCTTTATTGTGATTTTCTTTTTCAAGTTTTGATATGTCTTTTTGTTCAACCGTAGATATTGTTACAATTTCTATGCTTGGATTGTAAGTTTTTAAATACCAATTAATCCCATCAAAATTATCAGAATGAAAAGTCCCATTATAGTGAATGAAAACACTGTTGGCTTTCAAATTTTTATTTATAAAATAAGCCATTGTTGCATCTTTACTAGCTTGAGCTTTTGGCATATTCGGACTTGTATGGTCACCCATCATTTTCATCATTTCAACATAACCAGGAAGTGATGCGTCATAAGGAATTGGTTGAGGAGCAATCCATGTCTTTTCTTCAGACGTAAGAGTTTCTAAAGCTTCAAAACCTTTTTTAGAAACCATAGAAGCATAACGTCTAGGAATGTTAGTAGCTATAAAATCAAAGTTGTTTTCTTTTGCAAAATCAACCAAAGGTTTGTAATCTGTAGGATAATTTTTCCAAAGTCGAGCTGTAGAGTCCAACTTCTTTTGATCGATTTCACCTTTTAAATATTGGTTTAATTGGGTTTGATTATCGGCTTCTATCATTTCTGCACCAAGAACCACAGGTGTTTTTGCCGCAACATCTTTAGTCAATTCAAGTTGCAACCAATGTGAAACAGAATTATTATGATATTCTCCAAAAAGAACAACTTGTGTTTTCAAAGACGCTTTTAACAATTTATCGTAAGAGACTTTCTTTCCGTTTTTATCAAATAGTTGATACGATTTTTTGTCTTGTGCGTGAAGAACAATTGTGAAAAGAAGCAGTAGTGACAAAAATTTAGTTCTCATTATGAAATTTTTTATAAAAATATAGATTTTAATCTGAGTTGGAAACAATTTGGATATTTTTGTTGAAACTTTTACAAATGCCAGTTTTAAAATCGAACGATGCTTTTCTTGATTATTTATGTCAATTTATTGATGTAAAAGATAAATCCATGCAAGAATTGATTATTAAAGCTAGAGAAACATTTCAAATATTACATCTTAAGAAAAATGAATTCTTTGTAAAAGAAAATGAAGTTTGCGAGCATTTTTGTTATGTTGAAAGCGGCATTTTACAACATTCCATCGAAATTTTGGACGAAGAAAAAACAACATATTTAGCGTTGAGAAATTCTGTTACTTCTTCGTTAAGCAGTTTTTTATTTGGCAAACCATCAAGAAAAAGTATTAAAGCTATTGCCGATTGTAAATTATGGATTGTAGATTTAAAAACCTTCAAAGATTTAATCGAAAACAACAAAGCATTCCATGAATTTTATTACAATGTTATCGAAAAACAAATTTGCCTAATTGATGATTATCGCATTGATTTGCTAACGTTAACTCCAGAAGAACGTTACAAAAAACTTCTTTCAACCGAACCTAAATTACTGCAAGAAGTTCCGTTGCATTATTTATCATCATTTTTAGGAATTTCATCGCGTCACATGAGTCGTATCCGAAAAAACATTTTGTAGAATCGCCACTGATTCACAGATTTTTTATGTTTAAAATTAATAAAGAAATCTGTGAATCTGTGGCTAACGTAAAATAACGCCATTTGGCTACATCTTGAACTCAATTATTCCTTAATTTTGTGTAGAATAAAGCTATTCACTAATTACTATTCACTAATTACTAAATAAAATGAAATACCATCAAATAGACCGTGATTTGTTTATTAAAAACAGAGCTAAATTCACGGCACAAATGAAACCTAATAGTGTTGCCGTTTTTAATTCGAACGATATTTATCCAGTTTCTGCCGATTCTACATTGCCTTTTGCACAACATCGCGATATTTTTTATTTATCGGGAGTTGATCAAGAAGAAAGTATTTTGTTGCTTTTTCCTGATGCACCTTATGAGCATTTGAAAGAGATTTTATTCTTAAAAGAAACTAACGAACACATTGCAATTTGGGAAGGCGAAAAACTTACTAAAGAAAGAGCGTTTGAAGTTGCCGGAATTAAAACTGTGATTTGGTTGCAAGATTTTCATAAAACTTTGAAAGAAGTTATGACTTATGCTGAAACCATTTACATCAACACCAACGAACATTATCGTGCTGTAATTGAAACGGAAACTCGTGAAGCGCGTTTTATCAAATGGTGGAAAGAAAATTATCCAGCGCATAAAGTAGAAAAATCGAATCCTATTTTACAGCGTTTGCGTTCTGTTAAAGAAAGCGAAGAGTTAGATTTAATTCAAGAAGCGTGTAATATTACTGAAAAAGGTTTTAGAAGAGTTTTGAATTTCGTGAAACCAAACGTAATGGAATACGAAATTGAAGCCGAATTTGCACATGAATTTTTAAGAAATCGTTCTAAAGGTTTTGCTTACACGCCAATTATCGCTTCGGGAAATAATGCGAATGTGTTGCACTATATTGAAAACAACCAACAATGTAACGCAGGCGATTTGATTTTGCTTGACGTTGGTGCCGAATATGCTAATTATTCAAGTGATATGACAAGAATGGTTCCTGTTTCGGGACGTTTTTCTGATAGACAAAAAGAAGTTTATAACGCGGTTTTACGCGTGAAAAATGAAGCAACAAAAATGTTGGTTCCTGGAACTTTATGGAAACAATATCATGTAGAAGTTGGTAAAATCATGACTTCTGAACTTTTAGGTTTGGGATTACTTGACAAAGCCGATGTTCAAAACGAAAATCCAGATTGGCCAGCGTACAAAAAATATTTCATGCACGGAACGTCGCACCACATGGGATTAGACACACACGATTACGGATTACTACACGAACCAATGCAAGCGAATATGGTATTCACCGTTGAACCAGGAATTTATATTCCAGCAGAAGGTTTCGGAATTCGTATTGAAGACGATATGGTAATTCAAGAAAAAGGCGAAGCATTCAACTTGATGCGCAATATTCCTATTGAAGTGGATGAGATTGAATCGATAATGAATTCTTAATTTAGAAAATAGATACAAGAAGAAAGAGAAAAGACGGTTTGCGAAAGTGAGCCGTTTTTTTATGTTCCAAGTTGTCATTCCGAAGGAATCTCACTTGTGATTACTTTTTGTGATTTCTCCTTGGTCGAAATGACAAAACTATTATAAATTAATCTTTTTAATAGAATTGAATTCGAGTTTAAAAAATTCTACTTTTGCTCCAATGAAAACAACCATCTACAAAAACACAAAAATCACTTACACCGACCAAGGAAAAGGAACGGCTGTAGTTTTATTACATGGTTTTTATGAAAATAAAGAAATGTGGAATGCTTTTGTACCTGAGTTTTCAAAGAAACACCGCGTTATTGCTATTGATTTATTAGGTCACGGACAAACCGAATGTTTGGGTTACGTGCATTCTATGGAAGATCAAGCCGATATGGTGCATCACGTTTTGCACGAATTGAAAATTAGAAAAGCGGTTTTGGTGGGTCATTCTATGGGCGGTTATATTGCGTTGGCTTTCGCCGAATTGTATCCAGATGCTATGAAAGGTTTGGTGCTTCTAAACTCGACTTCAAGAGCTGACAGCGAGGAACGAAAAGCCAATCGTGACCGAGCTATTATTGCTGTAAAAAAGAATTATGTGGCTTGCATCCGAATGAGTGTTGCGAATTTATTCAGTGAGAAAAATCGCGAAATTCTATTGGATGAAATTGAATATGTAAAGTTGGAAGCACTAAAAACGCCACTTCAAGGAATTGTTGCTTGTCAAGAAGGCATGAAAATTAGAAAAGACAGAGAAGTGATTTTGCATTTTGCCAATTATCCAATGCTGTTGATTTTAGGAAAAGAAGATCCTGTTTTAAATTATGATGAAAACGTTGACCAAATTGAAGGAACCAACGTAAAACTGCACACTTTTCCAGACGGACACATGAGCCATATTGAAAATAAGGACGAATTGTTGGTGGTTTTGGGTGAGTTTTTAAAGAAGGTTTAACCACGAAGACACGAAGAATGCGCGGAGGTCACAAAGTTTTGTGGTTAAGTTTTAAACTTTCTCCTCGAAAGCTTTATCTACACTCAAAATCTCATTTAATAAAACCACAATTTCTTCAATATAACTTTCCATTATTTCGGGTGAAATTACTTCTAATGTTTCTTTACTTTCTTTAAAGCCGAAAGGTAAAAATCCGTTTTTTAGATTTTTGAAAGAAATTATTCCGGCTTCGATTTCTAATCCTTTAGCTTCAGGCTCATACATAAATACATAAGCAAGAATTTGGATGATTTTATCGTTTTTGATGTCTTCTGTTAAACCATTCCACGATTTTAAAGTAACGCTTGGTTTTGTAACATTTCCGGTTTTATAATCGATAATTCTGATTTTACTATTTTCTCCTTTTTTTCTTCGGATTTCGATTCTGTCTACATTTCCGCCAATTTTAACTGGAAAAGGTAATTTTGGATGTTCTAAAACGCGTTCTAGATGTTTTTCTAAAGCAATAATCTGAATTTCATCGCCGTTTTGAATGGCTTCTAATTCTAATTTTAGAAAATTCAATACGTTTCTTTTGGCAACTTCAAAAGCTAGCAAATTTCTTCCTTTTTTAATTTCACCTTCTTTGTAAACCAATTTGAACTGTTTCAACACTTCATCATCAATGTTTTTGATGCAAATTTTAATATCATTTTCGATTAAAATTTTACCGATAAATGGTTTGTATAATTCTTCTAAAGTTCCGTGAATGATGGTTCCGAGTGTATTTACTGCTATATTTTCTTCTACTTCATCGGTTTCAGAAATACGCAATATTCTTTGAAAATAAAACTGAATCGGATTTCGAATATACGTCGTCAATGCTGATGGAGAAAATCCTTTTTCTGCAATTTCTTTCAATCGTAACAACACTCTTTCCGATTTTGGAATAACTAAAGATTGATGAGCTATTTCAGGAACATTGGCATTGTACGTTTGAAAAGTCAAGTTATGATTTGGTTGTTTTTCTACTTCCAATTGGGTTATAAAACGACTACGTTCTCCAGCATCCAAACCTTCACTATCGGAATTATATAGCAAATAAATATTTTTAGCACGTTGCAATAAATGATAGAAATGGTAAGTATAAATGGCGTCTTTTTCTTTGAAAGTTGGTAAACCGTATTCTTTTTTAACATCGTATGGAATGAAAGAATTCATACTTTTTCCAGCAGGAAATTTGCCTTCGTTAACCGATGTGATTATTACGGTTTCAAAATCGAGCACACGACTTTCAAGAACTCCCATAATTTGCAATCCGTTCAAAGGTTCGCCTTCAAATGATACTTCGGCAACATCAATAACTTGTTTGTAAATAGCAAATAAAGTTTCAACGGAATCAATATTGGAATTAGACGAAAAGTAAGAAATCATTTTGTTTATCACTTTGAAAATAGAATAAACAAAGGCATTCGTAATCTTTTCTTCTTCGTTATCAGAACTCAAATTTGATTTAATTTTGAGCAAAATCTGACTTAAATTTTCTAAAATTGCAACAGAAGAAGTATCCCATTTTTGAAAAATCAATTGAAATAATTCATTCTGATTTTCTTGTAATTCTAGAATTCGTTTGTGAACTATAAAAGTATAATTGTTCTGATTTATTCGATTTACCAATTCTTTAGCATTGATATAAGGTTCAATTAACGGATGCGTTAGAATATCCAATACGTCTTTATAATAAAACACATAACTCGCGGCGTTTCTTGAAATGGCATTGGTATGCGCTTTAAAGAGTTTGGCAATTAGCAATTGTGCAGGATTATTTTTGCTTGAATAACCCATTGTAATATTCAAAGCATCAACATTGGATGGAAGCGAATATAGAATCGGAACCAAAAGCGGTTCTTCGCCAAATACAACAGCTACATTTTGAAGTTTACCTTCGTTTTCATTACTATGTTTTTCGATTATTTCGCCAACTATTTTGGCTTGACCAATAGCTTTTGGCGTACCAATAACTTGAATGTTCTTTTCTTGCTTAAAATCACTTGTAATCCATTCATACGGATTGGTTTTATAATAAGGCCAAGTTGATTTGAATCTACGCTGAAAAAGTCCTGTATCGTGAAATGGATCATTCAAAAAGGTTTCATCAATATCCCAATAGATTTTGGCTTTATCAATCGCTAAAAGATGTTGGATGATTTTTTCTTCGGCGTGGTTTAGAGCATTGAATCCAGCGAAAAGAAATTTTTTATCTTTAATTGTTTCTGAAAAATGATTCAAATTATCAACGGCTTCTCTGTAAATCAACCCTTGATAACCAATTCCTTTATTCAATAAATAATCATAAAGCGAATGATAATATAGTGGAAGTTTTTTCCAGAAAATTAAATATTTATCAATTAAGTCGGTACGTTTATCGATATCAACAGCCCAATGCTCTACTTCTTTTATGTTTTCTAGATATTTTAAAATCTTGTCAGGTTCAAGAAGATATCTATCAATTTCATTGAAGTCTTGTAGTAAGGTTTTTGCCCAATTGGCGAAGGTTTCAAAAGATTCTTGATCTTTCTCGGTAACAGATAAATAAACATTGTAAAATTCGAATAACAATTCAACACTATCAATAGAACGAATTCCAGCAATGTCTTGAACAAAGTCTTCAATACTTATAATTTCTGGAGAAAATATGGTTTGAATCGTTTCTTTTTTGAGTTCATCAATAAGAAAAACTTTAGCTCTTCTGTTAGGCAGAATGACTATTAAATCTGAAAAATTATCAGAATAGTTGGCAACAATTTCTTTGGATAGTTTATTTAAAAATGAGTTGTTATTCATTTTATAAATATAAAAAAACGCCCCGATAAATCGAGGCGTTTCTTGAAAATATTTTGGAGGAAATTATTTTACTAATTTCACTTCAGTTCTTCTGTTGTTAGCTTTACCAGCTTTAGTTTTGTTAGAATCGATTGGTGATTTTTCACCAAAACCTATAGATGATAATCTTGAAGAAGCAATTCCTTTTTCAATTAAGTAATCTTTAACTGCAGCAGCTCTGTTTTCAGACAAAGTTTGGTTTGATGCATCAGAACCATCGCTATCAGTGTGACCTTCAATTGAGAATTTAGAATTTGGATATTCTTTTAAGATAGCTGTGATAGCTTCTAAAACTGGGTAAGTTTGTTTTTGGAAAGAAGATTTACCAGAATCAAACAAGATAGTTTTAGCAAAATCATTTAATTTTTTGATATCTTCGTCAGAAACTTCTGGACAACCTTGATTAGCTACAGTACCAGCAACATCTGGACATTTGTCATCTTTATCTAAAACTTTATCACCATCTCTATCTGGCCAAGGACAACCTTTGTTTTCTTTAGGACCTTTAACGTCTTTACAAGCGTCGTCTTTATCAGCAATACCGTCACCATCAGCATCTGGACAACCATTTAATGATTTTAAACCAGCTACTTCAACACAAGCGTCATCTTTATCTTGAACACCATCACCGTCTGTATCAGGACATCCGTTGAAATCAGCTAAACCAGGAACTTCTGGACAAGAATCTTTAGAATCTTCAATTCCGTCTCCGTCTGTATCAGGACAACCTTTGAATTCTTTTAAACCAGCAACTTCTGGACAAGCATCATCTTTATCATACAATCCGTCTCCGTCTGAATCTTTAGCACCAAATTTGAAAGTTAAACCTCCAAAATGTTGTAAATGAGTTGGAACGTCAAATGAAGGATTTCTTGAATCATCAAATGAATGCTTGTAAGTAGAACTAAATGATAAACCTACTTGCTCAGTGAACCAGAAAGTTAAACCTAAACCTCCGTTGATTGTACCAGCAGATGCATCACCTAACCAAGTATAACCTCCACCAACATGTACAGATGGCTCGATTATTTTTGATTTAATCATGTTCATAAAGCTGTATTTAACAACTCCATCAACACCATAATACATTAAATCACCAGGATTAACTACAGTGTAATCATTAGTGTTTGTTGCAGGATCGTAAGTTCTTTCACCTACTAGTCTTGTAATTTTGTTTACAGATCCAGTTACTCCAAAAGAGAAATTATCTCCTACATATCTTGACACACCAACTGTAGAAACTGTTGGTAAAATACTCCAGTATCTTTTTGCGTCAAAGTATTGAGAAAATTGGTCTTCTATTTTAGAAGCCGCGCTTACTCTTGCTCCGTCTACTGCGTTTGCTCCAAACGAAATAGCCCATTTGTTGTTACTATCTTGTGCTTGAGAACTTAATCCTAAAAGCATCAATAAAGCAAATAATTTGTTAAGATGTTTCATACTTAATTTTGTTAGATTATATACATATAATGGTGCAAAAGTAATGCGATAAAATGAATTATCAAAATGAAAAGCTTAAAATGTGGGAATTATGAAATAATTCTACAAATTTATGCAAATAAACAAGTTAGTTAAATAACGCTTAAATTCTTCGCAACTTCCGTAAAAGCTTGTATTGCTTTATCCAAATGTTCTTTTGTATGAGCCGCTGAAAGTTGAACTCTAATACGTGCTTTATCTTTTGGAACTACTGGATAGAAAAATCCAATTACATAAATTCCTTTCTTCAATAACTCGTCTGCCATTATTTGAGAAAGCTTGGCATCATACAACATTACTGGCACAATTGCAGAATCGCCATCAATAATATCTAATCCTGCTGCTTTCATTCCAGCTTTGAAATAATTAGTATTCCATTCTAATTGATCTCTTAAAGTGGTGTCTTTTTCTAAAAGCTCGAATACTTTAATAGATGCTCCAACAATTGCTGGCGCCAAAGAATTTGAAAACAAATACGGACGAGAACGTTGACGTAAAATTTCAATGACTTCTTTTTTAGCGGTTGTATATCCGCCCATTGCGCCACCAAGTGCTTTTCCTAAAGTTCCTGTGATGATATCAACTCTGCCCATTACACCTTTTGCTTCAAGCGTTCCTTTTCCGGTTGCGCCAATGAAACCTGCTGCGTGACATTCGTCAACCATTACCAAAGCATCATATTTATCGGCTAAATCGCAAATTTTATCTAATGGCGCTACTAATCCATCCATTGAGAAAACTCCGTCGGTAACAATTAGTTTGAAACGATGTCCTGCTTCAACAGCTTTTTTCAATTGATTTTCTAAATCTTCCATATTGGAGTTTTCATAACGATAACGTGCTGCTTTACACAAACGAACACCATCAATAATAGAAGCGTGATTCAATGAATCAGAAATAATACAATCTTCTTCTCCTAATAATGGTTCGAAAACACCACCATTGGCATCAAAAGCTGCTGCATAAAGAATAGTGTCTTCTGTTCCGTAGAAATTGGCAATTTTTTGTTCTAATGTTTTGTGAATATCTTGAGTTCCACAAATGAAACGCACAGACGACATTCCGAAGCCGTGTGAATCTAAGGTATCTTTTGCAGCTTGAACAACTTTTGGATGTGATGATAATCCTAGATAGTTGTTGGCACAAAAGTTTAAAACCGTTTCACCGTTAACTGTAATTTCTGCACCTTGTGGAGAAGTTATGATGCGTTCTTTTTTGAAAATACCATTTTGCTCAATAGTATTTAGTTCGTTTTGCAGGTGTTGTTGAATTTTTCCGTACATATTTTTAGTTTATTGTTTTATTTGCCACGAAGACTCTAAGTCACAAAGATTTTTGATTTGACACGAATTGCACTAATTTACACTAATTCGATATATTTTATTATTTCACGAATTTATGTAAAGTCTATACTCTATTTTCTTTTATCTATTTTCTGAAGCTACAAATGTAACACTTCAATTGTTTCTCCTATATATATGAGTGATTTTTTCTCTACTTTGAAACCCATATCTTCGATAGATTTTTGATAATTTTCAATTTGGGTTTTGTGTTTTGGTAAATGTTGACCTGTTTTATAATCTAAAAGAAACACTTTTTTATCTATTGAAATCGACATTCTATCAGGTTTTACGATATTTCCTTGTTTTTGAATGATGGTTTGCTCATTCATTACTTTATGCTCTTCAGAAAAATAATCGGTTAGTTCTTTATGGTTTACAATTTCTGAAAGCGTTGCCAAAACTTCTTCTTTTTGACTTGAAATTATTAATCCGTTTTCGATGGCTTTTGTAATTGCCAAATCGATGTCGTTTTTGGTTTTTACAAATGCCAAGATCTCGTGAATGATGTTTCCGAATTCAATGGCTTTTTGTTGTTTGGTATTCCACATGATGCTTTCGCGTTGTGCAATTTTGATATTTTTAGGATTTAAGGTTTCTGAAAGTTGTGGAATAGTCAATGCATTTGAAACGACTTCTTTAGTTTTAGAAATTTTTTCATTCGAACCAAATTCGTATTCCAATTGTTCTTCCTTGAATTCACTTGCTAAAAATTCGATAAAGAAAGTTGCCATATTATTGGGTAATTTACCATCTTTATTTTTAGAAACTATTCCTGAAATCACAAACAATTGCTCTTCGGCACGGGTTAAGGCAACATATAAAACGTTAATATCGTCTAATAAATCTTCTTCTTTTTTCTGCTTGAATATTAATGATGCTATCGAGCCATAATTCTCAACTTTGCTACTTTTATCCACCAAAACTTTTGGCAAATCCATAACTTCTTTATCTGCATCTATCCATATTTTCTCGCTTGGTCCTTTGCTATAATCTTCTTCTGCAAAAGGAAAAATAACCACTGGAAATTCTAAACCTTTAGATTTATGAATCGTCATAATTCGAACGGCGTCATTCCCTTCAGGTGATGGAATGCTTAATTTCTCCAAATTGTTTTCCCAATAAATAAGAAAATCGGAAATTCCAGATTGCTTTTTCAAATCGTGTTCCAAAATCAAATCCAAGAAATATTGTACGTAGGCATTTCGTTTTTCAATTGGAATTACTTTTGAAATTATGATTTCTGTGGCTTCATAAAGTGCCTTTTTACGAATATTTTGAAATGAGAAATCGACATCAATTTCGGTCAACCAATTTTGAAATTCTAATTCGTTTTTCAACTCCATTCCTTTGGCAATAAAATCGTGAATTGGTAATTTCTCTTGATGATTATTAGCTAAATAATACAAGAAATTGGCTTTTGATTCTAAATCGTTTGAATTTTTCAAATATCGCAATATATAAATACAGGTTTGCACTTCGGAAGATGCACCAAGCAACAAACTTTCGGAAGAAACTATCGGAATTCCGTTTTCAATTAAATGATTAGCAATAGCAGTTCCTGGTTTTTTATTTCGTGTTAAAATTACAATATCTTTATAATTAAATCCGTTGGATTTTACTTTCAAAATAGTATTTAAAGTCGCTTCCAAATACAAATCGTTTTTGTCCAAACTATCTTCATCGGAAACTTCTTCTTTATCGATTTTTGGAATAAAACTCACATTTACATAACCGCCTTTTTTATCATTAAATTCTTGATGCGAATGGTTTTCATACAAATCTTTGTAATCTTCATTAGCAAATTTGGATGCTAAAAACTTGAAAAACTTATTATTAAAATCAATCACTTGATCATAACTTCGCCAATTAATTCCGAGTGGAAAAAGCTCTTTACTTGGATTTATAAACGGATTTTTATCTTTACTTAATTCGATAAACTGCTCTGCTTTTCCACCTCGCCAACGATAAATAGATTGTTTTGGATCACCAACAATCATCAACGAACCGCGAGTTCCATCTAAATCCTCACTCGAAAGTGCGTTATCTATTAGCGGAATTAAATTCTGCCATTGCATTTCGGAAGTGTCTTGAAATTCGTCAATGAAAAAGTGTTTGTATTTTTCACCTAAACGTTCATAAATAAATGGCGCAGGTTGGTTTTGAATTTGCTCATTAATCAACTTGTTGAATTCAGCAATCGAAAGTATATTTTGCTCTTTTTGAATCTCTTGCAATTTATTACTCAAGGTATTCATCAACGAAAGTGGCGTGATGTTTTTTAAGAATGCTTCGTAGAATAAGTATTTTTCAGCTATTTCATTTATTTGTTTTAAAATGGTAAATAATTCATCCGCTATTTCATCAATACTCTCTTTTTGATTTTGAGGTGTTTTAGAAGAATATCTTTTCCCTTCATTTTCGTCTAAATATTTATAATGCCCAATATGCTTAACAATTTCTCCTGAAGATAATTTCAAAAAATGCTTTGGTACATAACTAGAATAAAAAGAATTAAATTCGATTCCTTTATTTTCAATTAATTTTAATGCAAGATTAGAATAATCAATACTTTGAGATTTTAAGTTTTGGCAATACTCCTCTAGTTTGTTCTTAATTTCAACAAATTCAGCAATTGATTTATTATTAAAATGACTTATTTCTTCTCGATTATTCTCGTTTAAAATTAGTTTTCCGGTTTCCATAATTTCACGCGAAACATCCCACGATTTATCATCGTCTGTTTTTTCCATCGTGAAATTCACCAGAAGATTGGTCAAAGTTTCATCTTCGCCAGCTTGCGCAATAATGGCATCAACAGCTTCTGTTAAAAGATTTTCGGTGTCAAGAGAAACATCGAACGTTATTGGTAAATTCAAATCGTGCGCAAAGGCTCGAATGACTTTGTGAGTAAATTTATCAATAGTGGAAATATCAAAAGCAGCGTAATTATGAATCAGATTCTTAATAATACTTTTGGCTTTTTCTTTAATATCAAAAAGTGAAATTCCAGTTTCTGAATGAATGACTTGCATTAAATTCAGCGCTTTTTCGGAAGGATTATCTTTGGCAAACTCAGACAAACTATCAACCACACGACTTTTCATTTCGTGCACCGCTTTGTTGGTAAACGTAATTGCGAGAATGTTGCGATAAGCATCTTGTTTCTTTGACAAAAGAATGATTTTAAGGTATTCTTTTACCAAAGTATAAGTTTTACCCGATCCTGCAGATGCGTCGTATATAGAGAAAGCTGGTTTTTGCATTTATTTTTTATTAATCTGATAAATATAATTCAATTTAGAATCTTCTCCATAATATTCCACTTCAAATTCGTCAATTTTTATTCCGCCAATTTTTTCCATTGCTTTTTGAGAACGGATATTAAAAGCTCCAATATGAAAATAAATGGTATCTACATATTGAAAAGCATAGTCCATCATAATTTTTTTTAATGCTTTGTTGTAGCCATTTCCCCAAAATTTTCTTCCTATAAAGGTGTAACCAATTAATATAGAATTGGTTTCTGGATTGTAATCATAAAATCTACTGCTGCCAATAGGTTCGTTAGTTGTTGCTTCTCTAATAAAAAATGCTCCTTTGGATTGTATTGCTCCTTCGAAGAAATTTTGAAAAACGTCTCTTTGATATCTTAATTTATTAGGATGCTGTTCCCAAACTAAAGGATTGGAAGCTACTTCATACAATTCTTCAAAATCATTTTCATGAAGCGGAACTAGTTTTATCAATTCGTTTTGCAAATGTTTGGGCTGAATATCAAATGTCATTTAGTTCTATTATAGGTTTTATCAATGTAATTATGTAAAAAAAGTATTTTCATTTACAAAGATAAATGTATAAATTTGAAATCAATTTTAGTATTAACTTATAACAAAAAATATCATGGCATTTGAATTACCACAATTACCTTACGCTTATGACGCGTTAGAGCCACATATTGATGCAAGAACAATGGAAATTCACCATTCTAAACATCACAATGCATACACAACGAACTTGAATGCTGCTATTGCAGGAACAGATTTGGAAGAAAAATCTATTGAAGAAATTCTTAAAAATTTGGATATGACTAAAGCAGCTGTTAGAAATAATGGTGGCGGATTTTACAATCACAATTTATTTTGGACTGTTATGTCTCCAAATGGTGGTGGACACCCAAAAGGCGAATTACTTAATGCAATTGAAAAAGATTTAGGTTCATTCGACGAATTTAAAGCTGCTTTTGCAAAAGCTGGTGCAACTCAATTTGGATCAGGTTGGGCTTGGCTTTGTGTAAAAGACGGAAAATTGGAAGTTTGCGGAACTCCAAACCAAGATAATACTTTAATGCCTGGCGTTGGCTGTGGCGGAACTCCAATTTTAGGAATGGATGTTTGGGAACACGCATACTACTTGCATTATCAAAACCGTCGTCCAGATTATATTGAAGCTTTCTTTAATGTAATTAATTGGGATGAAGTTTCCAGAAGATACGCTGATGCTAAATAATACTTAGTCTTATAAAAATCAAAAACCGGTTGTGTGTGCAACCGGTTTTTTTTGTGTGTGAATTTTTAAAAAGACGTTCGCGAGAGCGAACGCCTTTTTGCCCCAAATCTACCATAAACTTAACCTACTAATTCTATGGTACTACAAACATAATAGGAAGACACCTACAAATGCAGTTAAAATGGCTTAATATATTGGGATGATAGGCAAATGAGAGTAAATATACCTTTTTGAAAGTGGAACTTATAGAAAATAAAAAAGGTGAAATTTCTTTCACCCTTTTTGCCCCAAATCTACCATAAACTTAACCTACTAATGCTATGGTCCTCCAAAGATATATGGCGGTGTATTGTGTTTCAAAATATTATTGATGAATTACAATAATAATCGATGAAATACACTATTTATACTATTTTTAATAAGCTCTAGCGTCTTTTCCTTCGTAAAAGTTCATAAATGCTCTATTTACAACACGATTTCCACCTGGTGTTGGATAGTCGCCAGTGAAGTACCAATCACCTAAATTCTTCGGACATGCTATATGTAAGTTCTCAACTGATTGAAAAATGATTTTTACTTCTGCTTTTATATCACTTGAAGTTAATAATTGAGCTATTTTATTTGATATTTCTATATCGCTAAATGGCGAATATATTTCTGTAACGTAATTAACTACTTCTGAGTCTTTTAAATCTTCTTGTGCTTTACATTTTTTATAAACCTCATCAACAATTTTATATTGATTTCGCTCTTTTAAAAGTTCTATTGCGGCTTGAAAAGCTACTAATCCTTCTAGCTTAGCCATATCAATTCCGTAGCAATCTGGATAACGAATTTGTGGCGCCGATGAAACAACAACAATTCTTTTTGGATTTAATCGATCCATCATTTTGATGATACTCATTTTAAGAGTTGTACCACGAACGATACTATCATCAATAATTACCAAATTATCGGTTGGTTTAATAACTCCATAGGTAACATCGTAAACGTGTGCAACCAAATCATCACGATTGGCATCATCAGTTATAAATGTTCTTAATTTGGCATCTTTAATTGCGATTTTTTCAGTTCTGATTTTTACAGACAACAATTCTTCCAAAGAATCTTTGGTTAGCTTTTTTCTATTGTCAAGAATGAACTTGTTTTTTCTTTGATTCAAGAAATCATTAGCAGCTTCAACCATTCCGTAAAAAGAGGTTTCTGCTGTATTTGGAATATAAGAGAAAACCGTGTTGTCTGTATCATTTTCAATGGCTTCAAGAACCGCTGGAAGTATTAATTTTCCTAATTCTTTACGTTCTTGATAAATTTCGGCATCGCTTCCTCTCGAAAAATAAATTCTTTCAAACGAACAAGCTTTTTTTACTGTTGGAACAATAATTTCTTCCTCAGTAACGGTTCCGTTTTTCTTAATTATTAATGCGTTTCCTGGTTGTAGTTCCTGTACTTTATCAAAAGCAACGTTGAAAACAGTTTGAATAACTGGTCTTTCTGAAGCTACTACAACAATTTCATCATCTTCATAGAAATACGCCGGACGAATTCCTGCAGGATCTCTAAAAACAAAAGCGTCGCCGTGACCAAAAAGTCCTGCCATGGCATAACCACCATCCCAACCTTTGGAAGCACGTTTTAATATTTTAGCAACAGGAAGTTTTTCAGCAATTACTGGTGAAGCTTCTCTTTTGGATAATCCGTTATTTTTACATTCTTGGTATAAATCGGTAACTTCATCATCAAGAAAATGTCCGATTTTCTCCATTACGGTCACCGTATCCGCCATTTCTTTTGGATGTTGTCCTAATTCTACTAGACTATTGAAAAGTTCTTTAACATTCGTCATGTTGAAATTTCCAGCAACGATAAGATTTCTGTGCATCCAATTGTTTTGACGCAAAAAAGGATGAACACTTTCGATGCTGTTTTTTCCAAAAGTTCCGTAGCGAACGTGACCAAGAAATAATTCTCCGATGTATGGAATATTAGCTTTTTGAAGCGCAACATTGTCAGCGTATTCTGGATGTAATGTCAATTCTTCATTTACACGTTCGTTGATTTGTTTGAAAACATCTTGAATCGCTTGTGCATCATTAGATCGAACGCGGCTTATGTATCGTTCGCCTGGTTCAACATCAAGTTTAATCGATGCAAATCCGGCGCCGTCTTGACCGCGATTGTGTTGCTTTTCCATCAGAAGATACATTTTCTGTATTCCGTAGAAAGCCGAACCATATTTCTCTTTGTAGAATTCTAACGGTTTTTTTAATCGTAAAAGTGCAATTCCACATTCGTGTTTGATTGCGTCACTCATTGTATAGTAGTTGTTTAGTTGTGTTATTTTCAGCCACGAATTTCACAAATTTTCACTAATTAATTTTGATGACTTAATATATCTCACAAATTAATTTTAGTGAAATCAACAATGAAAAATATTAATTCGTGCCTATTCGCGTAATTAGTGGCTAACTTTTATAAAAATGCCCCGAAAATTTCGAGGCATAAATTTATTATAATTCTATATCAAAATGTGTTAAAGCTTTGAATTGTTTCAATCTTTCTTGCACTTCTTCTTTTTTCAATGATTCCATTCTTTCTGTTCCGAATTTTTCTACGCAGAACGATGCTAAGTTAGAACCTTGGATAATCGCAGTTTTCATTGTATTAAATGAAACATCGCCTTGTTGCGCAATATATCCTGAGAAACCTCCTGCAAAAGTATCTCCTGCTCCTGTTGGATCAAAAACATCTGCTAATGGTAATGCTGGTGCAAAGAAAATATGTTCGTTATGGAATATTAACGCGCCGTGTTCTCCTTTTTTAATCACTACATATTTTGGTCCCATAGTGTGGATTTTAGCAGCAGCTTTCACCAAAGAATATTCTCCCGAAAGTTGTCGAGCTTCTTCATCATTAATTGTGATTACATCAACACGTTTAATTACGTCTAATAATTCAGGTAAAGCGCAATCCATCCAAAAATTCATAGTATCAAGAACTACCAATTTTGGTGTTGTTGTCATTTGATTTAAAACACCTGTTTGAACTAATGGATGTAAGTTTCCTAACATTACTACTTCGGCATTTTTAAAATCTTGAGGAACAACTGGATTAAAATCGGCAAGAACGTTTAATTCTGTTGCTAAAGTATCTCTAGAGTTCATATCATTATGGTAACGACCGCTCCAAAAGAATGTTTTTCCGCCTTTTACGATTTCGATTCCAGAAATATCGATGTTTCTTGCTGTCAATAAATCTAAATATTCTTGTGGAAAATCTTCACCAACAACCGAAACGATTCCTGATTTTACATTAAAATGCGAAGCTGAAAGTCCGATAAACGTTGCAGCACCACCAAGAATTTTATCTGTTTTTCCAAAAGGAGTTTCGATAGCATCAAAAGCAACCGTTCCTACTATTAAAAGTTTGTTCATTTTTACGTTTTCAAATTAAAGGTGCAAAGATAAACTTTAGTTTAGAAGTTTAAAAGTTTATAGTTTAAAAGTTTAAAAAGGATTTATGGATTAAAGTTTTGAGTGGTTTTTGTAGATTTGAGAAAAATTCATTTGATGAAAAAAATTCTAACATTACTAATTTTGCTGTTTATTATACTTTCTTGTGAAAAGAAAGAAGACAATTTTTCAGATGAAATGATTGAAAAATTAGTAATTCATAATGAAATTAATGATTTGCCTCCACCAAATTCTTTTTTAGATTTATACGTTCTTACTGACAATAATGAAATTATGTCAACAGATAATTATTCTCTTTACAAACTATACAATGCTTATTATTATAAAAATTTCAAGAATTTTAAAGAATTTTTAGAAGAGGTTTTAAATCAAAATCATGTAATAGAAAAAAGATTTTTTAAACATAAATTCTATCTAAATAGTTTTAAATTAAATCGAAATATTGAAAAAAAATATTCCGAAATAGGATTTGACGAGTTCTTGAAAAAATATTCTGAAAAAACAGCAAGTAATAGAACAAAACTAAAAAAAACAATAATTAATGAAAACGAATATCTAACAGTTGTTTACTTATTATACAAAAACAAATATGATATTTCAAGAGATTGTTACATTGGAAATGATTACATAATAAAAAGAGAAGATTACTTTAATCCATCAAAGTAGCTTCGCATCTTCATTTTCATAAAAAGCATCAATCGATAAATTGGGTAAACCTGATGCGTAAACTGCTAATTCGTCACAACGCTCGTTTTGTGGATGATTATTGTGACCTTTTATCCATTTGAAATCTACTTGATGTTTTCTGTAAACTTTTAGAAAACGCTTCCATAAATCGGAGTTTTTTCTGTTGGTAAATCCTTTTTTCTCCCAATCTAAAACCCATTTTTTCTCCACAGAATCTACAACATATTTTGAATCGGAAACTACCAAAACCTTCATATTTGGATTTTTTAGTTTTTCTAAACCTACAATTACGGCAAGAAGTTCCATCCTATTATTAGTAGTTAAACGAAAACCTTCGTAGAATTCTTTTTTGTGTGGAGTGCCAACAAGTTCCATAACAACGCCATAACCGCCGTTTCCGGGATTTCCTTTGGCAGCGCCGTCGGTGTAGATGTGGACTTCGTGTGACATGGTTGCGAGTTAAGAGTTTCGTATTAAAAGTTTTTCAATTACTTCAGGAAAATACTGGTATTCCAAAACGTGAATTTTATCGGCAATTTCCTCAGCGGATTTGCAATCTTCAATGTTTACTGATTTTTGGAAAATGAATTCACCTTCATCATAATGTTCGTTTACATAATGTATGGTGATTCCTGTCTCTTTTTCTTTATTTTCTAAAACCGCTTGGTGTACATTCATTCCGTACATTCCTTTTCCGCCATAATTTGGTAAAAGTGCTGGATGAATGTTTATTACTTTATTTGGATATACTTTTATAATGTGTTCAGGAAATTTCCATAAAAATCCTGCAAGGACAATTAAATCAGGTTGAATTTTGTTTAATCTTTCTAAAACAATTCCTTCGTTTAGCTCTTGTCTATTGAAAACTTGAGAAGGAACATTTAAATTTTTTGCTCTTTCTAACACTTTGGCATTAGGATTGTTAGTGAAGACTTCGAATACGTTCACAAGATTTTTTTTATTGAAATGTAATATGATATTCTCGGCGTTAGAACCCGATCCAGAAGCGAATATTACTATTTTACTCATTTACCTGTAATTTTTATTACGCAAAAAAAAGAATAATAAATGATAATAAATAATATAAATGAGGTCTTTGTAAAATTATTTTTTTAATTTCGTATTCACATTTATTAACTAAAAGGTGGATTTAAAATAAAGTTTTTTATTTTTGCCAACAATTTAAATTTTAAAATTAAAGATTATGTCAGACATTGCATCAAGAGTTAAAGCGATTATCGTAGACAAATTAGGCGTTGACGAGAATGAAGTTGTAACAGAAGCAAGCTTCACAAACGATTTAGGAGCTGATTCATTAGACACTGTTGAGCTTATTATGGAGTTCGAAAAAGAATTTGATATTCAAATTCCAGACGACCAAGCAGAAAACATTGCTACTGTAGGTCAAGCTATTTCTTACATCGAAGAAGCAAAAAAATAATAAAATAAAACACCCGTACACTATAAATGTGTGCGGGTTTTTATTATTTTTAAAAAAATTAGACTATTTTTGATTGAATTTCAATCACACTATATTGAAATACCCTTGTCTCTTTAAGTTCAAATTATAAAGAAAACAGGGTATTATTTGTTTAAAATATATTTAAAAAAAATTATATGCAATTAAAGCGTGTTGTTGTAACTGGTCTTGGAGCATTAACTCCTATTGGAAATTCCATCCAAGAATATTGGGATGGTTTAATTAATGGAAAAAGTGGTGCTGCTCCAATAACATATTACGATACTGAAAAGCATAAAACAAAATTTGCTTGCGAAGTAAAAAACTTCAATATTGAAGATTACATGGATCGTAAAGAATCGCGTCGATTAGATAAATTTTCTCATTATGCTATTGCTGCAAGTGACGAGGCTATAAAAGATGCTGGAATTACTCATGACAACGTAAACAAACATAGAGTTGGAGTAATTTGGGGTGCAGGAATTGGTGGTTTAGAAACTTTTCAAGAAGAAGTGATGTACTATGCCAAAGGCGATGGAACTCCAAAATTCAATCCATTCTTTATCCCAAAAATGATTGCCGATATTGCTCCTGCTCATATTTCTATGAGAAATGGTTATATGGGTCCAAATTATACAACTGTTTCTGCTTGTGCATCGTCTGCAAATGCTATGATTGATGCATTTAATTATATTCGTTTAGGTATGTGTGATGTAATTATCACTGGAGGTTCTGAAGCGGCTGTAACTATTGCAGGAATGGGTGGATTTAATTCAATGCATGCTTTATCTACTAGAAATGAAAGCCCAGAAACGGCTTCGCGTCCATTTGATGCTACTCGTGATGGTTTTGTTCTTGGTGAAGGCGCCGGCGCGATTGTTTTAGAAGAATATGAACATGCAAAAGCACGTGGCGCAAAAATTTACTGTGAAATTGGCGGTGGCGGAATGTCGTCAGATGCTTATCATTTAACTGCTCCACATCCTGAAGGAATTGGTGTAATTGCCGTTATGGAAAATACACTACGTGATGCAGGAATGACTCCAGAAATGGTAGATCATATCAATACACACGGAACTTCAACGCCACTTGGTGATGTTGCCGAATTGAAAGCAATTAGTCATGTTTTTGGTGCTCATGCAAAAACCATTAACATCAATTCAACAAAATCAATGACAGGTCATTTACTTGGAGCTGCAGGTGCGATTGAAGCAATTGCTGTTATTTTGGCAATGAAACATAGTATTGTTCCTCCAACAATTAATCATACAGTTGTTGACGAAAATATTGATCCATCGTTGAATTTAACTTTAAACAAACCACAAAATAGAGAAATCAAAGTGGCTATGAGTAATACTTTTGGCTTTGGTGGACACAACGCTTGTGTGTTATTTAAAAAATTAGAAGAATAAAGTTTTCATGCGATTACTTAAAAAAATATTTACCCGAAATTCCCGTCCTGTTGAAGGCGGGAATTTTTTTGTTGCTATTGAAAAAATTATTGGTTCAAAACCAGTTAATCTAAAATTCTACGAAAAAGCATTTACCCATCGTTCTTCTAATAAATTGGATGCCAATGGAAATCCTTTAAATTATGAACGTTTGGAATTTCTTGGAGATTCCATGTTGAGTTCTGTCATCGCTGCACATTTATATAAAGAAGCGCCGCTTGGTGACGAAGGTTATTTAACAAAAATGCGTTCTAAAATTGTAAGTCGTGAACATTTGAATGAACTTGGTCGTGATTTACATCTCATTGATTATGTTGAAAGTAAGGTTCCTTCTTCCCATTTTGGAGAAAACATTCATGGTAATATTTTTGAAGCTTTGGTTGGAGCCATTTTTCTTGATAAAGGTTATGCCGGTTGCGAAGAATTTATTCAGAAAAGAGTTATCATTCCTTATGTAGATATTGCTCGATTGGAAGGAAAAGTTATAAGCTATAAAAGTTTGGTTATTGAATGGTGTCAAAAAGAGAAAAAGCAATTCAATTTTGATGTTTTTGACGATAATGGAAACGATGGTCAACGTTATTTTGGAGTAAAATTGAGTATTGATGATAAAGTAATTGCAAAATCGAGAGCAACTTCTAAAAAGAAGGCAGAAGAAATTGCTTCAAAACGTGCTTATTTTGCATTTCAAGAAAAAATTAACAAAATTTAAAGCAAATTCTCATAAAGCTATAACGTTTTCGTTTATAAAATAACGTTAATCTAATACTTCATTGGTGTTTTGAATTTCTATAAACACTATATTTACAACTTATTTTGGTACAAAATGGGTAATCTTAAACTATCTATTGAGGAATTTGAAGAAGACGATTTTTTTATTATCGCCATTCATACTCCATTGGAAGATTATCGTTTGGCTTATTTTTTAAATCTGAATCTTGAGATTTTTTTAAGTAAAAATAAAAATGATATTGAATCTCAAGTAAAAGAAGGGAAAACGTCTTTTGCAAGATTCACTTTCGAAGACAAAGAAAAATTCATCAAGTGGGATTTGGTTCAAAATAAAAACGAAATTGAAATCGTTGAAAATAGTAATCAGCAAGATTTGTTTTCAGGATTTAAAAATAAATTTTCTGCATCGGCTTTTTTATTGCCAGAATATAAAAAAGTAGATTATTTTCTTAAAATTGAAAATGCAGAAAAGGAAATAGAAATTGATACAATCGTTTCAAAAATAAATAGTGTCGAAAGTGTAAAAATGGTTTATGCTATCGATTCTGAAAATATAAAATCAAAAAATAATTTAATTTTTTAAAAAATGCCAACAAGAAAAAAGACTAAAATTGTAGCCACGTTAGGTCCAGCTTGTAGTTCAAAAGAAGTCATTAGAGACATGGTTGAAGCCGGAGTAAATGTATTTAGAATTAACTTTTCTCATGCCGATTACACCGATGTTAAAGAACGAATCGATATTATTAGAGAATTAAATGCCGAATACGGTTACACAACAGGAATTCTTGCCGATTTGCAAGGTCCGAAACTTCGTGTAGGAGTAATGAGTGAAGATGTTGTTGTAAATCCAGGTGATATTATTACATTTCAAACCGCAGAGGACATTCCTGGTACAAAAGAACGTGTTTACATGAACTATAAAGAATTCCCAAGTGATGTAAATCCAGGTGAAAAAATTCTTTTGGATGATGGAAAGTTAATGTTTGAAGCTTTAGAAACTAATGGAACAACCGAAGTAAAATGTAAAGTTATTCAAGGTGGACCATTGAAATCTAAAAAAGGAGTAAATCTTCCTAATACTAAAGTTTCACTTCCGGCACTTACTAAAAAAGATATTAAAGATGCACTTTTTGCTATTGAACAGGATGTGGATTGGATTGCCTTATCGTTTGTAAGAACTCCAGCTGATTTAGAAGAATTGCAAGATTTAATTGCTAAAAATTCTGATCATAAAATTCCAATTATAGCAAAAATTGAAAAGCCAGAAGCAGTAGAAAATATTGATAAAATTGTTGCTTTTTGTGATGGTTTAATGGTGGCGCGTGGTGATTTGGGAGTTGAAATTCCGGCACACGAAGTTCCTTTGATTCAAAAGAAATTAATTCATAGAGCTAAAACGGCTCGTATTCCAGTAATTGTGGCAACACAAATGATGGAAACTATGATTACGAGTTTAACTCCAACAAGAGCAGAAGTTAACGACGTTGCTAACTCGGTTATGGATGGTGCAGATGCTGTAATGTTATCAGGTGAAACTTCTGTTGGAAATTATCCAGTTCAAGTAATTGAAAAAATGACACAAATCATTGAAGCAGTTGAAGATTCTCCGCTAATTCAAGTACCATTAACAGCACCGCAAGTTAGAACAAAACGTTTTATTACCAAGTCTATTTGCTATCATGCGGCGTATATGGCAAATGAAATTAAAGCAAAAGCAATTTCAACATTAACAAACAGTGGATATACAGCTTTTCAGATTTCGGCTTGGCGTCCATCGGCTCATATTTTGGTTTATACTTCTAACAGAAGAATTCTAACACAATTGAACTTACTTTGGGGTGTAAATGCATTTTTTTATGATAAGTTTGTAAGTACAGACGACACTGTAGAAGACATCAACCACATTGCAAAAGAAAATGGATATGTTAAAAAAGGTGATATTCTAATCAATCTTGCAGCAATGCCTGTTGTTGATAAAGGAATGGTCAATACTTTGAGAATTTCTGAGATAGAATAAATCTCATTTAAAAATAAATCAAAAGGATTATTGAAATAGTTAAATATTTTGATAATCCTTTTTACATTTCAAAAGAAAAAGTATATTTGAACAACTAAATTAAATTAATTATGGAATCAAAAAACCCGTTTTTTAAGACAAAAACATTCTCTAATACTTCTGCGGCGAATGATAACGTAAGCGTTATAGATTACAACGAAACAATGACGGTTTCAGGAACAATTAATAAAAGTTTTATTTTATTAATGTTATTAGTTGCCACAGCTTTTATCACATGGAATTTAGCTTTCAATGGTTATAATCCTATTGTTTTAACTATTGGTGGTGCTATTGTTGGTTTGATTTTAGTATTAATTTCAACTTTTAAACCGCATCTTTCTACTTATTTAGCACCAGCTTATGCTTTATTTGAAGGATTATTTATTGGAGGAATTTCTGCGTTTTTTGAAGCAAGTTACCCAGGATTAGTAATTCAAGCAGTTGGTGGTACATTTGTTACTTTCTTAGTTTGTTTTGCATTATACAAATACAACATTGTAAAAGTTAATGAAAAATTCAAATCGATAGTAATTGCTGCTACGTTAGCCATTGGAGTTTACTATTTAGTATCTTGGTTATTATCAATGTTTACAAGCTTTCAACCAGTTCATTATGGAAATTCTATGATGAGTATTGGAATTAGTGTTTTTGTAATTGTAATTGCCGCTTTAAACCTATTTTTAGATTTTGATCAAATAGAAAAAGGTGCACAAGAAAAAATGCCAAAATACATGGAATGGTATGGCGCTATGGGATTAATGATAACTTTAGTTTGGTTATACATTGAATTCTTGAGATTATTATCAAAATTATCTAGCAGAGATTAATCTATATTTTATCTATAAAAAAAGCGTTCAAAATATTGAACGCTTTTTTTATGTTTAATTTTATTATCTAAGCAGCAATTTTTTCAAAAGCTATGAAATTGATTAGTTTACCGTTAGTGTCAAATACAGGATAACCTTTAATCTGACATTTGTATAACGAACCGTCTTTGCAATAATTTATAATAACTTTATCAAATGGTTGCTTTGTTTTTACTGCTTCGCTAATTTCTTTAGATATTTTCTCATTGGTAAGTTTGCCTTGAAACATTTTTGGTGAATTTCCAATCACTTCATTTGGAGTGTAACCGTTCATTTCTACCATATTATTAGAAGCAAAAACTATTGACAATTGTGCATCAGTAACTACAATGACAGTATCACTAGTAAGTTCTTCTTTGTAATCCCAAGTGGTGTTCCATTTATTATCTTTTACAATTCTATTTAATAAATTGGCATCTGAAAGTGTCAGTCTAAATTTGTCAAAACTTTTAGAATAGAAATCCCAACAAGTTAGTGGAAAGCTATTTATAGACAGACTATTATAGTGTTTTGCGATGGCATTTTCGTAATTTGAAAGTTTCATTTTTTAATCAATTTGAGGCAAATCTAAACTGATTTTTCAAAAACAAACACTTTCTTTCAAAGATTAACTTTTGTTGAACGATTTTAAAACTCAAATCGCAACTGAACTACAACTGTTTTCTTTATTTCTGTATTCAAATTATTAAGCGAAATTCCGAGTAATCGAACCGAATCTTTCATTCGTTCTTGGTAAAGCAATTCTTTGGCAGTTTCAAACAGCAAACCTTTATCTGAAATGAAATAAGGCAAGGTTTTACTTCTTGTTTGTGTAGTAAAATCGCTGTATTTAATCTTTAATGTAACTGTTTTACCAGAAATGTTGTATTTCTTTAATCGTTTCTCCAATTCGGCTGCAATGCGTTCTAAACGTTCTTGCATAAAGATTTCTGAAGTCAGATTTTCATTAAATGTATGTTCAGCAGCAACTGATTTAGAAATTCTATTAGGTTTAACTTCGCTATTGTGAATTCCGCGAACGATATTATAATAAAAACCACCACTTTTTCCGAAGTGTTGTTCCAAATATTCTTTGGTTTTGGATTTCAAATCTTTTCCTGTGAAAATTCCGTGATGGTACATTTTTTCGGTAGTTACTTTTCCGATTCCGTAGAATTTTTTAATGTCTAGTTTTTCTAAAAAATCTTCAACTTCATCAGGATTTACGGTTTTTTGCCCATTGGGTTTGTTGTAATCACTTGCAATTTTGGCAACAAATTTATTTACTGAAATTCCTGCCGAAGCTGTTAATCCAACTTCTTCAAAAATTCGTTTTCTAATTTCTTGAGCAATTAAAGTAGCACTTGGATTTCCTTTTTTGTTTTGAGTAACGTCCAAATAGGCTTCATCTAACGAAAGTGGTTCTACCAAATCGGTATAATCGTGAAAAATCTTTCTTATTTTATTAGAAATCTCTTTATATCGGTCAAATCTTGGTCGTACAAAAATTAATTCAGGACAATTTCTCTTGGCTTGAATACCACTCATGGCACTTCTTACACCAAATTTTCGTGCTTCATAACTTGCTGCAGAAACGACACCTCTAACTTCACTTCCGCCAACAGCCAATGGTTTTCCTTTCAATTCAGGATTGTCCATTTGTTCAACAGAAGCGTAAAAAGCATCCATATCGACGTGAATTATTTTTCGATATTTAACTTCAAGTTCCATTACTTTAGTTTTTTACAGGAAAGAAAAAAGCCATAGGTCTTTCTTTGAAATAACTCCAAATAGCTTTGTTCAATAGTGAAATTTCAGAAATTGGTATGTTTCTAGATCGAAATGCCAATCCTAAGGAAAGAGAAAAACTCACAATAAAGTTTATGAATCCAATAATTCCAATTCCGAAAATTGACCAAAAAATAGTCCATCCATCTACAAAGAAATTCTGACCATACAATCCTAAAGCAAAGTTTCCGCTTGCGAAAGTTATGTGTCGAATGTCTAAGTTTAAGCCAAAAAACAAACCTACTGATGCTGTACTTCCTAAAAAAACACCAAACCATCCATTAGAAACCACTCCAGCCCAGTTTCTTTCAAACCAATTGGCAATTTTTTGGGTACGTTCTTTTCCTAAACTGAGTTTTAATAAAGGATGTTCTTGAATTCTGTAATAAACATTATTGTGTTTGTTTTTATTGGAAACATTGCCAGAAATAATTCCTGATAAGAAAAGAAAAACACCAGCAATAGCAGCATGAAAGATAGCTGCAGATTGAATTGGATTTAAATCATTTAATAATTTAGAAGATTTTTCAAAAGCAATATTTACATCAAAAGCCACATCAATAAGCCAAATAATCAATAATGAAACCGGAAAAGCAATAAGAACATTTCCAACAAAGGCTATGAATTGAGAACGAAATAATCTTGCAAATAAATGTGCAAATGAGCTGTGTTTACTTTCATTTTTGTTCATTTTTTTCATACCAGAATCCAAAGCTGTTGTAATAGTTGACGCTGTCATTGCTGGTTGTTTTGTAGCTAAAGTAAATCCTAATAAATAAATGGCTATAAAACCTAAAGAATAATTCAAACTGTATAAAAAAGCATGGCCAAAACTACTAGTATCCACTTTTGAAAATAGTAATTTTATAATGCAAAGTATTCCAACAATAATTCCACCGCCAACTGAAGCTTTTAGCATCGAAAAATATTCTTTAGAAGATTCTGTAATGTAATGCTCACCTGTTTTGGCTGTATGTTGGGTTATTTCGTAAGAAATTAATTGTGTGCTTTCTCCTATTAGTTGACGGATATTATTTTTGTGACAGTTGTACTTGATTAACTTTAAAGCCAAATTAATAGTATTCCCAATCTTTTCAGAAGGATTATTTACTGTTAAAAGTGGAAGCAAAATCTTCAATCGATACAATTGCTGTCTAATTTTAAGTAAACTTTGATTTACGCGTAAAGAAATTCCGAATTTCGAACTATTATTGAAAGCTTTGTCTATGTATTCATCGCATTGTTTATGAAGAACTAAGGCTTGTTTATAGTTTTCATTATCTGATGAAATATAATGCTTTTCAGAAGTTCTAATTTGATTAAAAATAGTGTACAATTCTTTTTCTAAAGCCACAAACGGACTTTCTTGATTACTATATTCTGGAGTCATCATGATTACTTCGCTATCCATAGCATGACCACTCATTCTTTGCGAAAGCAATCCCATAGCACTCATGATTTCCGCTAGAGGCGCATTTTCATTTGTTGAAGCATAAATATCAGTCAAATCGATAAGTTCAAATAACTCTTTGAGCTCTTCTTGTGGGATTTTGGTTACCCAAATGGCATCAGAACTGCGATAAAAAACTTGATTTAAAACAAATTCTAAAGTGTCTTCTTGAGGTTGAAAAGGTAATATTTTGGCGAAAATTCGTTTTTTAACCTCGTATATAAAATCGGTATTCTGAAGAATTCCGGCGTCAGATAAAAAGTTGGTAAACTTTCTGTTTTTTAAAATGGACGTTAGATAATTATTGAAAAAGTTTTTCTGAGATGGATTTTCTTTCAAGAAATTAATCAACTCAGAAATTGATACCACTTCAATCGCTTTTGGATTATTTGGACGGAAAAGGTGAACTAAATCCACAAGAAAATACAAATCATTTCTTGATTCGTTTACAACATGAGTCAGATTTTTTTCAAATAATTGTTCTAACGTGATTTGAGATTTTATTTTGTGGCGTAAATTCATACTAAATTTATAATTATTGTAAAAATACAATTTCAAAGTTAGAATTTTCTTAACTTGGTACTAAATTTAACATCAACAATTTTCTGTAATGATAGAAATCGAACGCAAATATTTAGTTACTTCTTTAGAATTTTTAAATGAATATTCGACTAAAAATGAGATTGCACAAGGTTATCTATGTTCTAACCCAGAACGCACTGTAAGAATCAGAATAAAAGGAAATAAAGGATTTATTACTATCAAAGGAATTGGCAGTGAAAGTGGTGTTTCACGTTTTGAATGGGAAAAAGAAATTGAAATTGAAGAAGCAAAATCACTTTTAAAATTGTGCGAAAGAGGTGTAATTGAAAAAACCCGATACGAAGTAAAATCAGGAAAGCACATCATTGAAATTGATGTATTTCACGGAGAAAACGATGGATTAATTTTAGCTGAAATTGAATTAGAAAACGAAAACGAAACTATTTTAAAACCCAAATGGCTAGGAACTCAAGTGACTAATGACGAAAGATATTATAACTCTTATTTAAGCCAGAATCCGTTTAGAAATTGGTAATTTATTTTTGAAGTATTTCAATTGTTACAACAACTGCTCCAGATCTTTTGTTGTTAACGATACTCATAAAGGCTCTTTTGGATAAATCAATTTCTCTTCCTCTTACAAACGGTCCTCTGTCGGTTACCTCAACGATTACAGATTTTCCATTCAACTCATTAGTTACCTTTAAAATGGTTCCAAAAGGAAGTTTTTTGTGAGCTGCAGTTAGTTTTGTGCTATCGTATTTTTTACCACTTGCTGTTTTTCTGCCATTAAATTTATCGGCATAATAAGACGCATGAGCTTTCTTTTTATAAGGTTTAAACTTTCCTTTATAAACTAAAGTGCTATCTATTTCAATAGTTTCAGATACAATATTATCTTTTTTTATGGAATCTGTTTTCTGTTTTTTTAAATCTCTTAAATTTCCGTTTTGAGCTTTAAAAGATAAACTTGAAAAGAACATTAGGAAACATAAAAAAAATAAAAGTATTGGTGTGCTTTTTTTCATAATAGTAAAACTTAAGACCAAAAATAATACCAAATTACCAATTTGTAAGTAGTAGTAATTTGACATTGCTAAAAAAAGTCCTTTTCAGGACTTGCTTTTTATTTTATAACCATAATTTCCAAGGAATTCTTATTAGAATTAAAACCAAACCTAAACCATAAAATAAAGTTATTGATTTGAATTTAGATTCATTTGTAGCTCCTTTTTTATGTTTAGACCATCCAATAGTAATCAGTGTAATTGCAATTATATTGGTTAATGGATGTTCTAACATCGTTAATCTTAATTCCGGAATTTTCATTGCTCCTTCAGTAGAAAATGCTTTCATTCCAACTTCAGAAATAAAATACAAAATCAAGCCAACTACCAATTGTATGTGAGTTGTTATTAATGCAAAAAGAGCAATTTTTCGGTCTTTAGCAGTAAATTCTTTTTTGGAAGTCATTCCTATAACTGAATTAACAACTGCAAATACTAATAATAAAAGTGCTAAATATGCCCAGCCAGAGTGAAATTTTTGAACGAAATTATACATGTAAATTTGTTTTTTGTTTTAACAAATATAGAAAAAAAAGAATAAAAAAACGGCACTCTTAATTAAGAATGCCGTTTTTTAATATTAATTTTAAACTTGTTTAACTAGAAGTTGTAAGTAATTCCGAAGTTCCAAGTTCTACCAAAACCAAACCATACTCTGTTAGCATCAGCTACTCCATTGTATGTTCTACCCAACTGGTTGTATGTTTGACCTCCACTTGCTACGTCGTCTGCAAAGATGTTAGTTTGTGATTCAAGGATAAAAAATTCATCAAATAAGTTGTCTACATTTAATGTTAAACTAACTGAATCTTTTTTACCACTTCCCACAGCTAATTTATAGTTTAAACCAGCATCAAAAACATAATAAGATGGTAATTGTAAAGTTCCTTTGTTTATTTGATTACTGAAACTTGCTGGATTAATATCAGCATACAATTTATCATAATAGTTTCCTGTAATATTGAACTTAAATTTAGGTATAAATTCATAATCCAATCCAAGTGATGATGTTAATTGTGCTGCACTTCCAACTCTAACGTTATCTAAATAAACCTTAGTTCCAGTAGCAATAATTTCATTTTGATTGTTGAATGTATCACCTGTTGATTCTCCTTTGTAAGACCAATCTCCAATAGAAAACATACCATTAATTCTTAATGTAGCAATTGGCTTATAATTAAAGTCTAATTCTGCACCTTGATGTAATTGGCTAACTCCATTGAACACAAAATAACCTTGAGGATTACTAGGTGCAGTATCACCTCTACTTGTAAATCTGTCGTCCCATTTTGTTCTGTAAACATTAACGTTAGCATTAAATTTAGGAGATCTAAATCCGTAACCAGCTTCAATACCTAATATTTTCTCATTAACAACGTCATCATTTACTAAATTTCTACTATTTGGGAAAATAGCATCAATAAATGGTTGTCTTGAATAATAACCAACGTTAGCAAATACATTATGCTTGTCATTAAGATTGTAATTAGCTCCTAACTTGATATTTCCACCTAATCTGTTTTGTTTTTCTGATGTTTGAACTGGGTCGGCATTTGTATATAAAAATCTATCTACTCTTTGAAAATCTTGATTAGAAATTGCTCCTTGAACAAAAGCGGTTAATTTTTCTGTAGCATATTCTGCTTGTGCAAATCCTCCAATCCAATTTACTAAACCATCCCAATCTCTATCGACAATGGTGTTTTTAGTAGCATTAAAGAATGGGTTTAATGAAGGAGAAGCTACAAAAGTTTCGTTAGTATAGAAAGGATTGTTATTAACATTTCTTGTATCCTTGTAGAAATCTGCTCCAAGTAAGTCATTAACATTTCTTACATGGATCCCTTTATAAGTTCTGTAATCAATACCTGCATCAATTGTTATTTTATCAAACTTTTTATTAATGTTCATAATACCTCCAAACCAGTTGTGAGAGTTTATTCCAGAAATCATTGAAATACCATTTGATGCTGTATTTACGTTACCAAAACCAGCTTCTGGAGCTTTAGATGTATTTACAGTACCTGTAAAATTAGCATTTGGAATTGTAATTATTTGTCCTTGATTGTATTGACGAATTAATTCATAATTTACCAAACCATTAGCATCTCTTAATCGGTTATTAGCATAATTTAGATTAGTTGTACCTGCTACAACATTACCGAATGCACCTGAACCTCCACCACGGCCCCATGAACCATAAACTAATGCATTTAATTTAGTTGTACTATTGATATCCCATTCCCAATTTAATGAACCTACTGGTTTATGATAGAAGTTTCTTCTTACGTTAAATTCCTTACCATCAAGATAACCCCAATCTTCATTCCATTTTCTATTCGGTTCACCATTTTCACCTCTATTGATGTATCTTTGAATTGTTATACCTGTACTTCTTTGGTGATGCCATTGAGGAGCACCTGTAAAAGTAAATTCAAGATTGTGTTTCTTATTTATTTCATATCCAAATGCTAAAAAATAATTTTGCCCTTCAAATTTTGTTCCATCTACATATCCATCTCCTCCAGTTGAACTCATTAAGATAGATGCAGAAAGTCCATTTTTCATTTTTCCAGTTGAATAGGTAGCTACAAATTTACGATAGTCGTCATTTCCAGTCATTGCATTAACAAAACCACCTTCTTTTCTTTGTGAAGATTTAGTTACAATGTTAATAGTTCCTCCTACTGAAGAAATTGCAAGTCTAGAAGATCCTAAACCTCTTTGTACTTGCATTGAGCTTGCAACATCTGATAATCCTGCCCAGTTACTCCAAAAAACTCTACCGTTTTCCATATCATTAACAGGCATACCATTAATCATTACGGCAATATTTTCTTGTCCGAAACCTCTTACTGTAATTCTAGAATCACCAAAACCACCACTACCTTTAGAAGCATATACAGATGGTGTTGTATTTAATATCTCAACAAACTCTTTATTACCTAATTTTTGTTGTATTTCTGCGGCTTTTATTGTTGAAACTGCAACTGGAGTTTTTCTGTCTTTTGCAATATCAAAAAGTGAAGATCCTTTAATAACTACTTCTTCCAACTGACTTGCATCAGAAGTTAATTTTATTGATCCTAAATCAACAGTTTCTCCATTTTTAACTGTGAAATTAACTGTTTGTGTTTTGTATCCAATGTAAGATATAACCAGTTGACCAGTTGAAGCTGTAGTACCTAATGTAAATTTACCATCGATGTCTGTTGAAGTACCAGTTGAAGAACCTTTTACTACTACATTTACACCAGGCAATCCTGAGTTTAATTCACTGTCTAATATTGTTCCTTTAATTTTTCCTTGAGAAAACATTACTGTTGCCATCAAAAGAAACATTACTGAAAATAAATTAGTTGTAACTTTTTTCATGTTGTTTTGGTTTTTAAATTATTGGTGCAAAATTGTAACTTTATTACTTTATGAGTGTTAAGTTAATGTTAACAAAGTGTTTTTTGTTACGTTTTTCTTAGTCAATTTTATTTTATGAAATTTTTTTTATGAAAAAACTAATTTTTTAAGACAATCAATAAAAAAACCTCAATATTTTTACATATTAAGGTTTAAATTAAGATTCTTGTTGTTTTATTTTACTTACTATCAAGGAAATGTTTAAGTAAAAAAGAAGTTGAATTATCGTGATTGTTAACTTTTTTAGAATTTATTTCGTCTAAAATCGAATTAGCCAACTGCTTTCCAAGTTCAACTCCCCATTGATCATAACTAAAAATATTCCAAATTACTCCTTGAACGAATATTTTATGTTCGTATAATGCTATTAATGAACCTAATGATTCTGGTGTTAATTTTTGAATTAAAATAGTATTGGTAGGTTTATTTCCAGAAAAAACTTTGAATGGCAAAAGGAATTCAGCTTTTTCAGATGAAACTCCTTGTTTATCAAATTCAGCTTTTACTTGTTCTGGTGTTTTTCCATTTAACAAAGCTTCGGTTTGAGCAAAGAAATTAGACATCAACTTGTCATGATGATCATTATCACCATATAAAGGTTTAACATAACCTATAAAATCAGTCGGAATTAATTTTGTTCCTTGATGAATTAATTGAAAAAAGGCGTGTTGTGAGTTGGTTCCTGGTTCACCCCAAATGATAGTTCCTGTTTGATAATTTACTGGTTTACCATCTCTTCCAATACTTTTACCGTTACTTTCCATAATTCCTTGTTGCAAATATGGAGCTAGCTTTTGTAAATATTGTGTATATGGAATTAATGCTTCGCTTTCAGCACCAAAAAAGTTATTGTACCAAATACTAAGTAGAGCCAAAACTACTGGAATATTTTTATCAAAAGCCTCTGTTTTAAAATGTTCATCCATTTTATTGGCTCCTTTTAATAAACTATCAAAATTATCAAATCCAACTGCCAGAGAAATAGACAACCCTACTGCGCTCCAAAGAGAAAAACGTCCGCCAACCCAATCCCACATTGGGAAAATATTATTCAAATCTATTCCAAATTCTGTTACTTTTTGGATATTTGTTGAAACTGCTACGAAGTGTTTAGCAACATCTTCTATTTGAGCCGATTTTAAAAACCATGTTCTAATTGTTTCAGAATTAGTAAGGGTTTCCTGTGTTGTAAAAGTTTTAGAAACAATGACAAAAAGTGTAGTTTCGGGATTTAATTTTTTAATAATCTCATTTACGTGATCACCATCTACATTCGAAACAAAATGCACATTTAAATGATTTTTATAGAATTGTAAAGCTTCAACTACCATAGCTGGTCCCAAATCTGAACCACCAATTCCTATATTTACAATATCTGTAAATGGTTTTTCTGTATAACCTTTTCTCTCTCCAGAAACAATTTGATTAGTAAAGTTTTTGATTTTATTTTTTACTTCAAAAACTTCTGGCATAACGTTTTTTCCATCAACAAGAATCACCTCATTTTCTGGAGCTCTCAATGCTGTATGCAAAACAGCTCTATTTTCTGTTTGATTAATTAAATCACCTGCAAAATATTTTGAAATTGCATCCTTTAGATTAACATCATTAGCTAAGTTCAATAACAAATCTATTGTTTCTTGATTGATGTTGTTTTTTGAATAATCAACAAGAAAATCATTCCATTGAATGTGAAATTTTTCAGATCTTTTCTTATCATTTTGAAACATTTCTTTTATAGAATTGTTTTTCATTTTAGTAAAATGATTGTCAAGTTGTTGCCAAACTTTTGTATGTGTAGGATTAATGTTAAGTAAAGACATAATAATTAATTTTGAGATACAAAATTAAATAAAACATTATAGATAAAGTTATATGAAAATAAATTTGTTCACATAAAGAGCTATGCAAACGTTGTAGTTGATAAAAAGAGTTTGTTAAAAAATTTATTTATTAAACTTTATTTCTGCAACACTATCCAAAGCTCTCTTGAGTGGCCTTATTTGTTCTTTGAATCTTGGAAGGTTTCTACTTTCCATTGGTTGTGAATTTGGAAGTTTTAATTTTAAAGCATCAACCTGAACACCATTTTTCCAGAAACGATAACATACATGAGGTCCAGATGCCAAGCCTGTGCTACCAACTTTACCAATTACTTCACCTTGTTTTACTCTTTGTCCTCTTCTTACAAGAATTCTTGACATGTGTAAATATTGAGTTGCATAAGTTTTGTCGTGTTTTACTTTTACAAAATTACCATTACCAGCAGTATATCCTGCTTGTTCTACAACTCCAGCAGCTGTTGTCATAATTGGCGTTCCTGTTGGTGCAGCATAATCGGTTCCTTTATGAGGTTTCCATTTCAACTGAACCGGATGAAATCTGTTTTTAGAAAACTTTGAAGTAATGTGAACGAATTTTAATGGTGCTTTTAAGAAAAAGTTCTTTAAGGCTTTTCCTTGATCATTATAATAATCGACTTTTCCGCCTCTTTCTTGAATAAATGGAAAGGCATAAATTTTCTCTCCTTTATATTCAAAAAATGCTGCTCTTAAACTATCTACACCATCATAAATAGTGTCATTTATATACCTCTCTGTAAAACTAAGAGCAAATTTATCTCCTTTTTTAGATTTGAAAAAGTCAATAGACCAAGCAAAAACTTTTGTTAGTTTTCCAGATAATGTTGGGTCAATTTTTAAATCTCTTAAAGTTTTTGTGAGTGGTCCTGTCAATTCTCCTGCGACAGTTCTTACTTTAAAAGTTAAAGGTCTAGATTTTTTAAACCCAACAACAGAATCTGTCAAATCAACTAAATAATAATCTATTCTATTGGGTTGATAAATTAAATATTGAAGTTTGTTATATTTATCTTTTGAACGTAAACAAACATAAGGCCTTTTAAATACAACGCTCGTTGGAAAAGAATCTTTAATAATTTTTAAAATTTCAGAAGCTTTTTTTCCATTAAGATTTTGCTTTTTTAAAATTTTCTCAAAAGTATCTTGTCTATCAATGGTGTCGAAATGAACATTAAATTGATCAAAATGAAATCCGTAATCAACTATTGGTTTATAGGGTTCTATATCTTCAATAACAAATTCTTCTTGTGTATTTTTACAAGAATATAATGAAAATAAAACAATTAAAAATAACGCTATTTTTCTCAATATGAGTCTTTTATTTTAACAATCTTCTCCCCAATTTTTCAATTCACTTTCACTCCATAATTCTGGAAAGAAAATTCTTCTTTGGTATTTTGGGTGCATGTATTTTTTCCAATCACTACCTCCAGTTGCTTCTCCTGAACCATGCCCACTTTCAATATATTTTTTGGCTGCATTCAAATGTCCCATTACCCAAGTAATGTTTACGGTTTTGTCATAATGACGCATAGCTGCAACCAAATCTGGGTTTCTTTGATCATTTTCTGGTAATTCTTTGAATTTTTGCCAAATATTTATCGTATTATATTCTTCCATATAACGCAGAAACTCGTCTTTATATTTTCGTTCAAATTCTAGAATTAAATATGACTTTTCGCCTGTATGATAATCTTTTCCTGCAGCTTGCCAATATAAATGTTCAAATGCATGAGAATATGGTGTATTTCTATCAATTGTTGCTCTAAAACGATAATCAATTAAATTAATTAAATCGGTTGAAGAAAATTCAATTAATCGATATTGTGCTGATTGAAAACCACTTGCAGGAGTTAAAGTATTTCTAAATTTCATGTATTGTTCTACTTCCATACCTTCTCCCATAATATCAAATGAAGTCGTTAACATATCGAAATATCTACTTATTCTAGTAAGTCTTTCGGCAAAAAATTTTGTTTCAAGTTTTTCGCAATGACAAACTTGTTTTATTTCCCAAAGAATCATTTTGAACAATAACTCATTGACTTGATGATACATAATAAAAACCATTTCGTCTGGCAAAATGGTTCTTTGAGTTTGTAAATTCAATAAAGCATCTGTTTGAATATAATCCCAATAAGTAATTGGTTTTGACCAAAGTAAACCTTCTAAATGGGTATCAGTTTTTTGATTTATCGCATCAAATTTCTTTTCTAATTCCTCAATTAAATGAGTTGTTTCTGTGTTCATTTTTTTACTTTTATTGTAAATGGATTTGCTAATCCTTTGAAAGATTCTAAATCTGCCTTTAGTGATCCAACAGCTAAACTAGCTTTTATTCTAATAGGAAGCTTATTTTCATCGTCTGAAATCCAAACGGTTAAACTTTCTTGCTCTTTAAAAACTCTACCTGACTGCACTAATGGTCTAAAAATCATGCAAGGAACTTTACCAAATTTACTGTCTAAATCTTCTCTTCCTATGAATTTTAACTTAAATTTTGTTGTTTCGTCATCAAAAAACATATCTATAGCAATCGATTCTCCTACTTTTAGTTTGTCAACATTTGGATGATTCCTTAAATAATAAAAGGTTGAAACTATATCTTGAACATTTTCTGGCGTAGTAAATGTTTTGTTAGTATCATTTTTATAATCTTTTACTAAGATAGTATTTTTATCTTGATTAAAAAAGCCTTCTTGGTTTTTTGTATAGCCTCCCTCATCAATTTTTCTTATAAAATGATATGGTTTCCCTGTAACTTTGTCAAAATAAGACTCGTAGTTATCATCAACTTTAAAAAACCATTTTGACATTCCTGTTGTATATCCGCGACCAATAGCATGAAAAACTTTCTTGTTATTTTTTGTAGCTTCTTTTACTTCAAGTGTAGCATAACCTGCAGTCACTAATCCATAATGAATTCTAAATTTAAACCATTCTCCTACATCAAATGCTGATGACCTTTGAGAATCAAAACTCACAGTTAAAAAAAGAAGTGCTAGTATAATTATCTTTTTCATTTTAAAATACTTTTTAATTGATTTTATAACTGTAGTACAATTTCTGTTCCAAATGTATTAAAACAAAAAAACTCCGTCAAATATTGACGGAGTTTTTATGCTATTAACCAACCAAAAAACTATAAATTATGAAAAACTTATATAAAACTAGTAAGGAAACCACTCCTTTTCGTTTTGTGAGTACAAAGATAGGACTGTTTTTGAATTATTCTCAATGAAAAACAAACTTTAACATTTATTTGACAAAAACAACACTACTATAACGTTGTAATTTGATGATTGTTTAATAATTTTTAACTTTTATAGAGTTCCTCTCAAAGCTTGTTCTCTTTCTATTGATTCAAAAAGAGCTTTGAAGTTACCTGCTCCAAATCCGGTTGCGCCCATTCTTTGGATTATTTCAAAAAATAAGGTTGGTCTGTCTTCAACTGGTTTTGTGAATATTTGTAAAAGATAACCATCTTCATCAGCATCAACTAAAATCGAAAGTCTTTGCAATTCTTTGATATCTTCTTTCATCATGTCTCTGTGAACACCTAATCTGTTTGGAATATCATCATAATATGCTTGTGGAGGTGGTGGTAGAAATTCTACTCCTCGAGCTTTTAATCCAGCAACGGTTTTGATGATATCATCTGTTGCAACGGCTAGATGCTGAACTCCTGAATCTTCATAAAAATCTAGATATTCTTCAATTTGTGATTTTTTGTTTCCTTTTGCTGGTTCGTTGATAGGAAATTTAATTCTTCCGTTACCGTTACTCATTACTTTACTCATTAAAGCTGAATATTCGGTGTGAATTTGAGTATCATCAAAAGACAAGAAATTTTCAAATCCCATCACGTCTTCATACCATTTTACCCATTGGTTCATTTGATTCCATCCCACATTTCCAACCATATGGTCAATATATTTTAGTCCGAGTGGTTCTGGATTATATTCAGATTTCCATTCTACGAAACCTGGTAAAAATGCACCATTATAGTTTTTTCTTTCTACAAATATGTGAACCGTTTCACCATAAGTGTAAATTCCTGAACGAACCACTTCTCCATGTTCGTCTTTTTCAATAATTGGTTCCATGAAAGAAACAGCTCCACGTTTTGTTGTTTCTTCCCAAGCTGATTTTGCATCTTCTACCCAAAGTGCTATTACTTTTACACCATCACCATGCTTGCGCAAATGATCATTAATTGGTGAGCTACTGTTTAACGGAGTTGTTAGAACCAAACGAATTTTGTCTTGTTTAAGAACATAACTTACAGAATCTTTTGAACCTGTTTCCAATCCTCGGTAAGCGTGCGATTGAAATCCGAAGGCTGTTTTGTAATAATGTGCTGATTGTTTTGCGTTTCCAACGTAAAATTCAACATAATCTGTTCCTAATAGTGGAAGAAAATCTTGTGCTCCACTGAATATTTTTTCTAGTCCGTATTCTACGGATTTTACTTCTTTACTCATTTTTGTTTTGTATTAAGATGAAAGTAATGTGAATTTAAGATTCAACTTTATTCAAAAGATACTTTCTAAAATTTATAATTATTTATCTAACCAAGATAGAAAGTAGGTTTCATCAGCAATTTTCATAGCCTCTTCTGTAACCATTAAAGGTTTGAAAGTATCGACCATAACGGCTAACTCTAGTGTTTCTTTTTTTCCGATACTTCTTTCTGCTGCTCCTGGGTGTGGTCCGTGCGGAATTCCTGCAGGATGTAGCGAAATGTTTCCTGGTTTTACATCATTTCTGCTCATAAAATCGCCATCTACATAATACAAAACCTCATCGGCATCAATATTACTATGATTATATGGTGCTGGAATTGACAAAGGATGATAATCGTAAAGTCTTGGAACAAAAGAACAAACAACAAAAGCAGATGTTTCAAATGTTTGATGAACTGGTGGCGGAAGATGAATTCGTCCAGTTATTGGCTCAAAATCATGGATAGAAAGGGCATAAGGATAATTAAAACCATCATAACCAACTACGTCAAAAGGATGTGTGGCATAAACCATTTCAAAAATTTCGTCTTTCTTTTTTACTTTAATTATGAAATCACCAACTTCATTATTGGTTTCTAATTCATACGGACGACGAATATCCCTTTCGCAATAGGGAGAATGTTCAAGTAACTGTCCAAACCAATTTCTGTATTGTTTTGGAGTGTAAATTGGAGAATGCGATTCAACAATAAACAATCTATTATCTTCGGTATCAAAATCTATTTTGTAAATAATACCTCTTGGGATAATAAGGTAATCGCCATATTTAAAATCTAAATTACCATAAATGGTTCTTAGTTTTCCTGATCCTTGATGGATGAAAATCATTTCATCAGAATCGGTATTTTTATAAAAATAATCGGTTGTTGATTTTCTTGGAGCTGCTAAAACAATATGACAATCGGAATTAGTCAATACTATTTTGCGACTTTCTAAAAAGTCGTCTTGTGGCGCAACTTCAAAACCTCTTAATTTATAAGATTGGATATTGTTTGACTTAGCAATAGTTGGCGCAACACTATATTGAGAACGAATTTCTTTTACTTGTGTTGGACGTTGCTCGTGATAGGAATTGGTTGACATTCCGTCAAAACCAACGGTTCCAAAAAGCTGTTCATAATACAAATCTCCGTTTGGTTTTCGGAATTGTGTATGACGTTTTGGTGGGATATTTCCAAGTTTGTGATAAAATGGCATTTTCTTTTTGTTTTAAAGTTTAAAGTAGGAAAGTTTATAACTTTCGTTAACACTCAAAAAGAATTTCACTCACTCAGGATTTCTCTTGATGAGGAATTTTAAATGGATTAGTAAGTTGTCCCATTTTTTCATTTAACAAATATCGGAAAAAATAAAAAAAAGCCACTAAAAAGTGGCTTTTTTTATTCTACATTTTCTTGTTTTCCAAGTTTTGCATTTCTTTTACCATATAAGAAATAAACAATTACACCTATTAACAACCATCCTAAAGATAATAATTGTGCATCCTTACTAAGATTAATCATTAAATAAGTATTAATACAAATACCACATATTGCAATCACAGGTAATGCCGGAACCTTAAAAGTTCTTTCTATATTAGGTTGCTTAATTCTTAACATCCAAACAGCTACACATACCATTGTAAATGCAAACAAGGTTCCGAAACTCGTCATATCAGCCAACTTATTTATTGGCGTAAAAGCAGCTACTGTCGCTATAACCGCGCCTAAAATCATAAGATTTGTTTTAGGTGTTCCTGAAATAGGATTAACTTTAGAAAATACTTGTGGAATTAGACCATCTTTTGACATTCCAAGAAAAATTCTTGATTGTCCCATAATCATTACCATTAACACCGATATCAAACCAACTGTTGCTGCAATTGTTATAATGTATCCAGCCCAAGCTTGTCCAGCTATATCAAAAGCATAAGCTACAGGAGCTTTTATTGCATCTGGATATTTCCCAAGTGGATTAAAATCTTTATAATTCATCATACCAGTTAGTACAAGTGAAACTAAAATATACAACAATGTACAAATTAATAAAGAAGCTATAATTGCAAAAGGGACATCTTTCTTTGGATTCTTTGCTTCACCAGCTTGTGTCGAAACAGCATCAAAACCTACGTAAGCAAAGAAAATTGCAGCGGCACCTGATACAATACCTCCAATTCCATATGCTTCATGAGTCGTATTCTTGTCTATAATTTGAGTAGCATCTGGAATAAATGGAGACCAATTTTCTGGATTGATAAAAAAAGCTCCTGCAATTATAACGAATATGATTGCAGATACCTTAAGAATAACAATTAAGTTATTTGCTTTTGCAGCGCTTTGTGTTCCTTTAATTAAAATTGAAATAACAAAAAGAACTATTAAAAAAGCTGGTAAATTCATTGAAAAACCTTCTCCTGTATAACTACTTGGGTCCGTGGTTAACCATTCGGGCAGCTTTATTCCAAACATTTTTAATAATTTATTGAAATAACCTGACCAAGATACAGCTACAGTCATAGATCCCATCGCGTATTCTAGTATTAAACCCCATCCTATAATCCATGCGAAAATTTCACCTATTGTTCCATAAGCATAAGCATAAGCCGAACCTTCAACTGGTAAAATAGATGCAAATTCAGAATAACAAAGCGCAGCAAAAACACAGGCAATTCCTGCAATAATAAAAGATAATGCTAAAGCTGGACCTGCATGATAATAAGCTCCTGTTCCTGTTAAAACAAAGATTCCACCACCAATGATAGCTCCTACACCTATTGCCGTAAGACTCCATTTTCCTAGAACTTTCTTTAATTCACTCTTTTTCATATCGGCTTCAAAAGCAGATACGGGTTTAACTCTCCAAATAGACATAATGTAGTTTTTTAGTTTATTGTGTTCAAATATACTTTTTTTGTTTAATAATTTTACGAAAATAGAAAAATTATAGATTTAAAACCAAAATCCTACATTAATCCAAGTAAATCCTTTGGGTAATTCTGGTGACCAAGAATATTTAATTTCAATTGGTCCTAAAACGGTTTCAAGTCCGTATCCAACTGCATATCCAGAGTATCTTGGTGTTGAAAGCCAATTACCTGAACTGAATAATTTATTTTCAACATTGGCATAGTTTGCAGAAAAATTAATGTGATTTTTCTTTAAGAACTCTACATCAATTGTAGCTAACGATTTTATATAACTATCTGCTGCGATACTTAAAAAATCGTAACCATAAAAATGTTTGAAATTATTTATTGTATTAAATCCATATCCTCCTAAAACAAAATCTAAGAAATGAACACTATCTTCTCCGAAAGAGAAACCAGCCTCAGATTGGAGTCTTAAATTAAATATTTTATAAAAAGTTCTGGTAATTCCGGCTTCTCCTTTTAAAATTGAGAATTTATTGAATTGATTTGTATAATTACTAGAATACATATAGGTTTGCAAATCTCCTTCAAAAAACCATCCTTTTTTAGGGAAAAATTTATTGTCAAAAGAATCATATTTTAAATATCCGAAAGCGCTTGCATAATTGCTGTTTTCAAAAATTGTGTTATTGCTTTCTAGGGTTTTTGATCTAATTTTTAAATGTTTTAATTCTAATCCAGCTCCTATTAAAAACTTTTGTGCAAATATTGTTTGGACATAGGCTTGATTTGTAATATCAGAAAAATCTACGTTTAAGGAATTAATTCCGTATTGAGAAAAAAGATTACCATCATTAAAGTCTGTTGAAACATTTTTATTGAATTGATTAAATTGAGATTTAAAACCAAAACTAAAATAAAATCCATTATCGATATAATAATTAAGGTTGTATCTGAAATTATCTCCAAGTCCTAAATCTATTGCTAAAACGTCGTTTCTTAAAAATAGTTTTTTCTGTGTTAGATTAACTAAAACGGCACTTTTATATAAGTCATCATAATGTAATCCGAATTTTAAAAACGTTTTATTCTTGTTCTCGATTAAATTTAAATTAATGTCATCACCATTTGTTAATTCATTGATTTGGTAGTTAATAGCGCTAAAATTTCCTGTTGCATCAAGAGTATTGATTCCTGTTTTTAACTGATCATAACTAATCTTATTTCCTCTTTTAAAACCAAGCTTACCTATTACATAAGCATGGGTGTAATCTTTAAGAGTATTGATTGTTATTCTCTTAATAGTAAGACTGTCTTTAGTTACATTTAATTTTTGCGGTTTATAACTTAATGATTCAGAACTTAACTTTTTTAATTGATCAAATACCTTTAACGCTGCATCTTCTCCTTTTTGAATAATTTCTTGGCCTTTATCGAAGGTAATTACTGTATAGTCTTTAATATCTGGTTTAATATAGATATCTGTTTTTTTTATCTTCTCTTTCATACCTTCAATCATCTGAAGATTTGAAATTTGAACCAAAATCTTTGTAGCTTCTTTCAATGAATTTCTTCCTTTTAATCCGTCTTGAACATCAACACCAATAATGATATCAGCTCCCATTTTTTTTACTTCATCAATTGGGTAATTATTAGTTACACCTCCATCTATCAACATTTTCCCATCTATTTCTAAAGGAGAAAACAATGTTGGAAAAGCCGAACTCGCTAAAAGTGCTTGAGCTAAATATCCTTTATCTAGAACTAATTGTTCACCAGTTTCTATATCAGTTGCAATACATAAAAAAGGAATTGGAAGTTTATTAAAATCTCTAATATGCCTTACTGAATGAGTAAGCTTTGTGAGTAAATTATAATTATACATTCCTTTTGAAAGTGCTATTGGAACTCCCAAACTGAATTTATTGAATGGTAATGAAATAGCGTAGAGCTCATCATTACGCTTTTCATAAAAACTCTTTGAAGACCTTGGTATGTAATCTTTTAAAAGTTGATCAAAATTTGTATCGTGAAATATGGAATCTATTTGCATAGCACTATATCCTGTAGCATATAATCCTCCAACTACAGCGCCCATACTTGTTCCTCCAATATAATCTATTTTGACTCCAGCTTTTTCTAGCACTTTTAAAACTCCGATATGGGCAAATCCTTTTGCTCCTCCACCGGTTAAGACCAAACCTATCTTTTTTCTTTGAATGGAATCTTGTGAGTAGCAATTTTGAGAAAATAGAAAATAGAAAATAGAAAATAAAGAAAGTGCGAATACCTTTCTCAAAATAATTCTAGATTTAAATTTTTGATTAATCATTTTCTCAAAATTTGAAAAACTTATTCTTTTTTGTAAAATTCGATAATTTTTTTGGATTTAGATACACCAACTACGTCAGAAATTTCTTTTTCTGAAGCTAATTTCAATCTTTTAACACTTTTGAAATGTTTTATTAATGTAAGCATAGTTTTTTCGCCTATTCCAGGAATGGTTTCAATAGATGAATTTAATGCCGATTTGCTTCGTTTGTCACGATGAAAAGTAATTCCGAATCGGTGTGCTTCGTTTCTTAAAAACTGAATAACTTTTAGCGTTTCCGATTTTTTGTCAAGATATAATGGAACTGAATCTCCAGGATAAAAAAGTTCTTCCAATCGTTTTGCAATTCCGATGATGGCAATTTTTCCACGTAAACCTAAATCATCGATACTTTTTAATGCTGATGAAAGTTGCCCTTTTCCACCATCGATGATGATTAGTTGTGGCAAAGGTTGATTTTCGTCTAAAAGACGTTTATATCTTCGGTAAACGACTTCTTCCATTGATGCGAAATCGTTTGGTCCTTCTACGGTTTTTATATTGAAATGACGATAATCTTTTTTGGATGGTTTTCCGTCTTTAAAAACCACGCAAGCCGCAACCGGATTGGTTCCTTGAATATTGGAATTATCAAAACATTCGATATGTCGTGGCTCTACAGAAAGACGTAAATCTTTTTGCATTTGCGCCATAATTCGATTAGTGTGACGTTCTGGATCTACAATTTGAATTTGTTTTAATTGATCTAAACGGTAATATTTGGCATTTCTTTCAGACAATTCTAAAATATGCTTTTTGTCGCCGAGTTGTGGAACGGTAATCTTTATATTTTCGCCTAAATTCAATGCAAAAGGCAAAACAATTTCTTTTGACGTCAAATGAAAACGCTCACGAAGTTCGACAACTGCCAATTCTAAAAGTTCTTCGTCGGTTTCGTCTAATTTTTTCTTTAATTCTAAAGTATGCGAACGAATGATTGCGCCATGAGCAATTTGCAAAAAGTTGACATAAGCCATAGTTTCATCGGAAACAATTGAAAACACATCGATATTTGAAATCTTCGGATTTAAAACTGTTGAACGCGATTGATAGTTTTCGAGAACTTCTATTTTTTCTTTGATTTGTTGTGCTTCTTCAAATTGCATATTGGTTGCAAATTCTTGCATTTTGGATTTGAAATCCTTCAAACTTTCTTTGAAATTTCCTTTCAATATTTCACGAATGGCGTTGACTTGAATTTGATAATGTTCAGCTGTTTCGTATCCTTCACATCCGCCTTTGCAATTTCCAATATGAAATTCTAAACACACTTTAAATTTGCCTTTTTCAATATTTTGAGATGACAAATCAAAGTTGCAAGTTCGCAATGGATACAACTCTTTTACTAAATCCAAAATCGTATTTACCGTTTTAAAGTTGGTATAAGGTCCAAAATACTCAGAACCATCTTTTATCATTCTACGAGTTGGAAAAATTCTTGGAAATGGTTCTTTTTTGATACAAATCCATGGGTAAGTTTTATCGTCACGCAATAAAACATTGTATCTTGGTTGGAGTTTTTTAATCAAATTATTCTCTAACAAAAGTGCATCTTGTTCAGACGAAACTACAATATGTTTTATGGTAACAATTTTGCGAACCAACACATTCGTTTTTCCGTTATCGTGAACTTTGTTGAAATAGGAAGAAACACGTTTTTTAAGATTTTTGGCTTTTCCTACATATAGAATTTTATCCTCTTTATCATAATACTGATATACTCCAGGGTTGTCTGGCAAGGTTTGTATTTGAAGTTCTAAAGATGGATTATTCATTTTTTAAGAAAATAGAGTAAAGAGTAAAGAAAATAGATTACTGAAATTTTTCTTCAAACAAATTTAACTTTAAATTCTTCACAAAGCAAATTGTATTTTTTTACTTTTACCTCATGTTAAAAAAGGAATTAAGAAAAAAATATAAAGAATTAAGACAAGGTTTGACTCCAGAAGCAATTGAAGGTAAAAGTTTGGCTATCGCTAATCGATTATTGCAGTTGGGTGTTTGGGATAAAACTTATTATCATTTATTCCTATCAATTGAAGAACAAAAAGAAATTGATACGGAATTCATTCTTCAAATTTTAGCTGGAAAAGATAAAGAAATTGTGGTTTCTAAAAGTGATTTTAATACTTTGGAAATGACACATTATCTTCTTACGGACAACACCAAATTCAAGAAAAATGAATATAATATTCCGGAACCAGTTGATGGTTTAGAAGTTCCTGTAACTAAAATTGATGTGGTTTTTGTTCCTCTTTTAGCATTTGATATAAAAGGAAATCGAGTTGGTTATGGCAAAGGATTTTACGATAAATTTTTATCTCAATGCAAACCAGATACTATTAAAATAGGATTGTCTTTTTTTGAAAAAGAAGATAAAATTGACGAGATTTCAGAAAATGATATTCAATTGGATTTTTGTGTTACACCAAATAAACTATATTTTTTCTAGATTGCATCGTCATCTAATTTATTAGAAAACTTAACATTAGGTGGAAGTTTTGCAGGAGCAAATGCTCTTTTATTAAAGAAAATTAATATTCCTACCCCAACAGAAATTGCAAAATCTGCAACGTTGAAAATTGCATTAAAAAATCTAAAATCATTTCCACCCCATACAGGAATCCAATTAGGTAATTTCCCTTCCCAAATAGGAAATTCAAACATATCTACTACTCTTCCATGAAACCATTCTCCATAATGTTCTCCTGAGAAATACTTAGCAAGATGATATCTTGTACTTTCTTCAAACATAACTCCGTATAAAACAGAATCAATTATATTACCCAAAGCGCCAGCAAATATTAAAGAGATTGAAGTAATTAAAAATTTAGATTTTTCTTTTTCTATTGAATCCCATAACCAATATGCAATACCACCAACAGCTAGAATTCTAAATAAAGTTAAGAATAATTTGCCATATTCACCTGGTATTTTTGTTCCCCAAGCCATTCCTTCATTTTCAATAAAAGTAATATTAAACCAACTTAAAACAGGATATGATTCACCATAATAGAAATTGGTTTTTACATATACTTTTGAGAATTGATCTACAATTAATATCAGGATAATGATAAGTGCTGCGTGCCTAAGTTTCATTTTTTGGTTTTTGTGGTGCAAAAATAGTATTATTTTCTATAAAAAAACCTCTCTAGGAGTGTTATAAATATTTTAGCTTCAATTTTAGTTGCCACAATTTTGTTCATACAATTCTACTATACGAACATAACCATTTTTCTTTAAGTCTTGTTTGTCAACTAAATCAGCTAATTTCGGGCAATCATTTTCGAAAATTTTTGCAAGAGTTTTTTTTAATTGAGTAAAACAGTTACCGCAAAAATTAAGACCTCCTCCATCACTTTCATCAATGTAAATTATATATTCATCATTTGGTCTATTTATATAAGGCACGTATCCCTTTAATGGAATAAATATCTTTGCTAATACTTATTAATAAAGACAAAAGTAATGAATTTAATCGAAGTAAATAAGAATTATAATACACAAGCAAAATGCTTGAAATTACTGACCGAAATAAGGTTTGGTAAAAACGTAAGATGCACTTTTTGCGGTTCTACTTCGATAAAATCGATAAGAAACGAGCAAGGGCGGTACTCTTGCAAAAATTGTAAAAAGTCTTTTTCTGTTATAGTTGGGACAATTTTTGAAGATACAAGGCTTTCATTGCCTAAATGGTTTCAGATTATTACTTTGATGCTTAATGCTAAAAGTAGTGTTTCTGCAAAAGAAATTCAACGCAATCTCGGTATATCATATAAAACTGCTTACTACGCTTGTATGAGAATTAGAGTTGGTATGTTAATGCCAGAAACTAAGTTAAACGGAATTATTGAAATGGATGAAAGCTACTTTGGTGGCAAAGCACGTTCACAACACAATATTGCAGATAACGATGTTAGTTTGGCAACTGCATCACCAAAACGAGGTCGTGGCACAAATAAAGTTTCGGTCGTTGGTATGGTTCAACGAAAAGGAAATGTTAAGACTAAATTAATCGACAAACTAACAAAACGCAATTTATTATTTATGCTTAAATCGAACGCTAAAAGCGATAATTCGATATTAATGACTGATGGTTTTAAAAGTTATAAAGAACTCGAAACTTACATCGATAGACTTGTAATAAACCATTCTAAAGAATATAGTAAAGGAATAGTGCATATTAACACCATTGAGGGTTTTTGGAGTTACGTTAAGAACGGAATTAAAGGAAGTTTTAAATCTGTTAGTAAAAAGTATCTACCATTATATTTAGTGGAGTTTGAATGGAAGTTTAACCATAGAAACTTCAAAGGAAACGAATTAGAAAAGTTCCTTAAAAACGCACTATTTCAAGAAAAAGAATTGGAGCATTGGAAAGCCCAAAGCCCTAAACAAATAAAAGAAATAGCTTATGGAAGCGATTAAAGAAAAAAAATCTTTAGATGAATTAAATAAAGATTTTAAAGAGTTCGAGGAAGTTAAAAATAAATTTTTACAAAAATATAATGATATTATTGCTGGTGTTTTTGTCAAAAAAGTAAAATACAGAAAAGCAGACTACACAAGTATAGATGTTGTTTTAGATGGAGAATTAAAAGAAGAAATTTACAAATAGTATTTTTTTATAAAATCCAAATCTAAAAACTCTATACTTCCTGTTAATTGATGTTTTACATAAAAATTCACAAAATAATCATTATCAATATTTAGTTCACATTTTAATTCTAAAACTATAATATTCATTTTCGATATTTTATGAGTTAAAATTTGTCCGATTAAATGAGAATAATTTGAAAGTTCGGCATTGCATTGTGATAATTCCATAAAGTATATATTAAGTGGTTAAATTCAATTCCATTAAGTAGATACTGAAATCGAAAAAGCAAATATAATAAATTAAAAAGAATATTCCATTAAAGGGATAAGTGCCTAATAAATTAAAAAGAATATTCCATTAAAGGGATAAGTGCCTTATATAATATGTAAAACCACCTGAACTACCAGATCCTGGTACTCCCATTGTACCTGAAGTTCCTGAAGTGTATGTTCTATATAAATTAATTTTACCTTCCTTAACAATACTAGCCCAAGATTTTTTTTTATCGATGTTTAACTTATTACTTCCTTGGTAGGCAGTGTAAATTGTAATAAATTTGATTGTTTCGTTTTTATCATTGGTGATTTCAAATCCTTTAACTGAATTTATTTCTAATTTTTCTGTTTTCCCTTTTTCTTCAACTCGATACTTTAATTTAGTATCATCAGGAAATTCAGGTATTTCGATAAATCCTTTTTTTAAGGAATTATCACTCATAGTAACTGTTCCTGAATAAAATTTTGCATTACACAATATAGGAACTAAAAGAACAAATAGAATTAAATTTTTCATAGTATTTTAATAAAAAATAACGTACCTATTTGGTACGTTATTAATTTTTTTATCGTTGTAAATTCTTAGCCTCAATACTCATTGTTGCATGAGGAACGATTTTTAATCTTTCTTTTCCGATTAATTTTCCGGTAACTTTACAAACGCCATAGGTTTTGTTTTCAACACGGAAAAGTGCATTTTTAAGGTCACGAATAAACTTTTCTTGGCGAATTGCTAATTGTGAATTCGCTTCTTTACTCATGGTTTCACTTCCTTCTTCAAATGCTTTGAATGTTGGTGACGTGTCGTCTGTACCATTATTTAAATCATTCATATAAGCACTTTTGATTAATTCTAAATCCGTTTGTGCTTTTTCAATTTTTGCAAGGATAATTTCTTTGAACTCTGCTAAATCAGCATCAGAGTATCGCATCATTTCTTCAACCATCTGTATACTATTTTGAAATTAATATTTTTGTTTTTATATCATCAAACTCAATTTCTATACCACTTTCTAAATTATCAGTAAAATTTAATTCTTCTGTTAATGTTTCGTCTTTGATATAGCTTTCGTTATTCTTTATTGCTTGTTCTAGTTCGCCATTACGTTGAATTTGAACTTTAATTTTATCTGTTACTTCAAATCCAGAATCTTTTCTGATATTTTGAATTCTGTTTACTAATTCTCTTGCAATTCCTTCTTGTTTTAGTTCTTCAGAAATTTTGATGTCTAAAGCAACTGTAATTCCGTTAGAATTTGCAACCAACCAACCTGGAATATCTTGTGAAGATATTTCTACATCTTGGGATGTTAAAATTATACTTTTTCCTGAAATAACAAGCGATAGCTCACCTTTAGCATCAATTTCGTTGATTTGTTCTTGTGAAAATTTTTGTATCTGGCTAGAAATCAATCCCATATCCTTACCAAAACGTGGTCCTAAAGCTTTGAAATTTGGCTTAATTTGCTTCACTAAAACACCCGATGCATCGTCTAAAAGTTCGATTTCTTTGACGTTTACTTCGGCTTTTATTAGGTCAGAAACTGCCTCGATTTCAGCACGCTGCGTCTCGTCAAGTATAGGAATCATAACCTTTTGCAACGGTTGACGTACTTTTATCATTTCCTTTTTACGAAGTGATAAAACTAACGAAGAAACCGTTTGTGCTTTCATCATTTTGCTCTCTAACGATTTATCAACAAAGTTTTCAACCGAAACAGGAAAATTTGCCAAGTGAACACTAGTAAAACTCTCGCTTCCAGTTGCATTAACTAAATCGGTATATAATTTGTCCATAAAAAATGGCGCTATCGGAGCCGAAAGTTTAGCCACATTCAACAAACAAGTATAAAGCGTTTGATATGCTGCGATTTTATCTGTTCCGTATTCGCCTTTCCAGAATCTTCTTCTGCACAAACGAACGTACCAGTTACTCAAATTCTCTTGAACAAAATCAGAAATGGCTCTTGCAGCTTTTGTTGGTTCGTAATCAGCGTATGCTTCATCAACAGTTTTTATCAAAGTGTGTAATTCAGATAAAATCCAACGATCGATTTCAGGTCTTTCGTTTAATGGAATTTCAGCTTCTGTATATTTGAAACCATCGATATTAGCATATAAACTAAAGAACGAATATGTGTTATATAGTGTTCCGAAGAATTTTCTACGAACCTCAGCAACTCCTTCGATATCAAATTTCAAGTTGTCCCAAGGATTGGCATTGGATATCATATACCAACGAGTTGCATCCGGACCATATTCTGCCAAAGTGGTGAATGGATCAACGGCATTTCCTAGACGTTTCGACATTTTTTGTCCATTTTTGTCTAGAACTAAACCATTTGAAACTACATTTTTATAAGCTATTTTATCAAAAACTAAAGTTCCGATGGCGTGTAACGTATAAAACCATCCACGCGTTTGGTCAACTCCTTCTGCAATAAAATCGGCCGGAAATGCTTTATTTTCGTCAATTAAATCTTTATTTTCAAATGGATAATGCCATTGAGCATAAGGCATCGCACCTGAATCAAACCAAACGTCAATTAAATCACTTTCACGTTTCATTAATTTTCCTGATGGCGAAACTAAAACGATGTTATCAACTACATTTTTGTGTAAATCAACTAAATCATAATTTTCTTCACTCATATTTCCAACCACAAAACCTTTGAACGGATTTTCTTTTTGGAAACCAGCTGCGATAGATTTTTCAATTTCAGAATACAATTCTTCTACAGAACCAATTAGCATTTCTTCCGTTCCATCTTCTGTTCTCCAAATTGGCAATGGAATTCCCCAATATCTTGAACGCGATAAGTTCCAATCGTTGGCATTTTTCAACCAATTTCCGAAACGACCTTCACCAGTTGCTTTTGGCTTCCAGTTGATGGTTTCGTTCAAATCGAACATTCTGTCTTTGATTTCGGTTACTTTGATGAACCAAGAATCTAGCGGATAGTATAAAATTGGTTTGTCCGTTCTCCAACAATGTGGATAACTGTGCACGTATTTTTCAACTTTGAAAGCCTTATTTTCTTCTTTTAATTGGATAGCAATTTCCACATCGGCAGAGCGTTCTGGAGCTTCGCCATCGTTGTAATATTCGTTTTTAACGTATTTTCCAGAATAAGTTCCTAAACCTTGAATGAATTTACCTTGTAAATCAACTAAAGGAACAGGATTTCCGTTTTCATCTAAAACCAACATTGGCGGTACTTCAGGCGTTGCTTCTTTAGCAACTTTAGCATCATCTGCACCAAAAGTTGGAGCCGTGTGTACAATTCCAGTTCCATCTTCGGTAGTTACGAAATCACCAGCAATTACTCTGAAAGCATCTTGTGGATTTTGATACGGCAAAGTCAATGGCATCAATTGTTCGTAACGAATTCCGACTAAATCAGCACCTTTAAATTCTGCTAAGATTTGGAATGGAATATTTTTATCACCTTCTTTAAAATTTTCAAAATCAGAAGGTTCAACAGAAGCGAAAAATCCTTTTCCGAATTGTTTTACGACAAGGTTTTTAGCCAAAATTACTTTAACAAGACGATAAGTGTATTGATTGAACGTTTCCACCAAAACATAATCGATTTTTGGACCAACTGTCAAAGCGGTGTTTGATGGTAAAGTCCATGGAGTTGTCGTCCAAGCTAAAATATGAACGTCGCCAAAACCTTGTAAAAAGCTTGGTAAAGTTTCTGCTTTTGTTTTGAATTGTGCTACAACCGTTGTATCCGTAACATCTCTATAACTTCCAGGTTGGTTAACTTCGTGTGAAGATAATCCAGTTCCAGCTTTTGGAGAATACGGTTGGATTGTGTAGCCTTTATATAGTAAATCTTTGTTGTAAATTTGTTTCAACAACCACCAAACGGTTTCCATATATTTGGATTTGTAAGTCACGTATGGATCTTCCATATCAACCCAATAACCCATTTTTTCGGTCAAATCGTTCCATACGTCTGTATAACGCATAACGGTTCTTTTACAAGCTTCGTTGTATTCTTCAACAGAAATGGTTTTTCCGATATCTTCTTTGGTGATTCCTAATTCTTTTTCAGTTCCAAGTTCTACTGGCAAACCGTGTGTATCCCAACCTGCTTTACGTTTTACTTGAAAACCTTTTTGAGTTTTATAGCGACAAAAAATATCTTTAATAGCACGAGCCATCACGTGGTGAATTCCAGGTAATCCGTTTGCCGAAGGTGGCCCTTCAAAAAACACATATGGAGTTGCACCTTCACGCGAAGTTACACTTTGTTCAAAAACGTTGTTTTTCTTCCAAAAATCAAGAACTTCTGATGCTACTGTTGGCAAGTCAAGTCCTTTGTATTCAGTAAATTTTGTGCTCATTTTGTCGTAATCTTAAATCAGTTTGCGAAAGTAGTAAATAGTTTTCAGTTTTCGGTTTTCGGTTTTCAGTTTTTGCGATAGTACAAGAAAGAATGTCTAAATTTATCTTTTATGCAAAAACTTCCTTTAAAAATGTTTTTAGATTGTGGATTTTACTTAATTTGACTTTGCATCATTAATTTATTAATTGCACATTTGTGAACTATTTAAATTTTTAATTGAATACCAAATGGAAAGAATACCAAATATTACAGGACTACGATTCTTTTTAGCAGTTTTTGTAATGATTTTCCATATTTCTGAATTTTGTAGTAAACATGACATTCCGTTTTACAATTCAATACCACTATTTCACAAAGGTTATGAAGCCGTTTGTGTATTTTTTTCATTAAGCGGATTTTTAATTATAAGGCAACTTTATCTTGAAAAAGAAACAACAAACACCATTTCGCTAAAAAACTTTTACATTAGAAGAGCTTTACGAATTTTTCCGCTTTACTTTTTGATTTTACTTTTTGGATTGACTTATTACAATTATATTCTTCCAAAATTTGGTTTCATTGGTGGATTCAATACTAATTATAATTTATATGAAGGATTGTTGCTTTCAATATTCTTTATGCCAAATGTTTTTGCAGCCTTATACAATCCTGGTGGCATTATAGAAATTCTTTGGTCTATTGGTGTTGAAGAACAATTTTATTTGTTTATTGCTCCAGTATTATTGTTTTTGCCTGTAAGAAAAATAATTTTCTTTTTATTGGTTTCTACCATTGTTTTCTTTACGATATATTTTACTATTGAAGGAAATATTTTATATAAATACACTATGCTGTTTTTTTATTTTACTTCTAGTGGTATCATTTCGATTCTATTATTAAAAAAGCCACAACTATTTAATAATAAATTAGTTATATATATTTCTTTACTTAGTTTTATCCTCTATTTTACAACTAATTATTTTGCAAATTTATTTTCATCTAGCAACTATAATCTTTTCAGTATGTTGCTGTTTTGTTTAGTAATTGGAGTATTGAGCAATAAACCTTATTTCATTTTAAACCATCGTGTTACAACTTATTTGGGTAAAATTTCTTATGGAATTTATGTTTACCATGCAATTGTTATCCAATTGATTGGTTTAATTTATGTCAAACTTTTTTCCAATCTTGGTCTCAATAATTATCTTATAATTGTGGTTTATAATGCTATTGTTTTAATAACAACTATTTGCATTTCGCATTTTTCTTATCAATATTTTGAGAAGTTTTTTATGAATTTTTATCGAAATAAATCTGTATCAAGAAAAAACTTCCTTTAATACGTCTAAAGATTTTGGTTTTTTAAATCCATCAAGGTGAATGGAATAGTAATCTAATAAGATTTTTAGAAGTATTTGACGTTCAATTCCTGCGAAAACCTTTTGGTCGGAATCAAATTTTAAGTTGATTAGTTTTTTGAAGAGAAATGTTTCGTGTTCGTTAAGGCAATTTGTTCCTTGAAAAGGTGAAAAAATGCCATCAACCATTTCAAAGAAATTGAAATCCGTTTCGGAATTATCCGGGTAAAAACCTAAAAATTTTGTTGTTTCTAAAAGTAAAATTAGATGAAAATTGGATGTTTCTTCGTGTGTATCTAACCAAATTAAAGCCGTTTCAAGAAAAGTAAACAAATCTTCATTTTTTTCTTCTTCGTGAATGCTATGGTGTAACATCTCTGACAAGAAAATTACAATAGTACTTTTTACAATATCGGTATTTATGGTTTGATAAGCTGTGGCTAGTTTTATTTCTTTAAAATGCTCTAAAGTACCTTTATTCTTGTGATTGGCTTCAATTTCAAGAATAGTTAAAGGTTGAAAATAAGCGATTTTTTGATTTGATTTTTTTCCAGAATAAGCACTTTGCACGAAGTAACTTTTTAATCCGTCGCTTTGTGTAAAACATTTAACAATCAAGCTTTTTTCTTGATATTTTATGGATGAAAGAACGATTGCTTTAGTTTTGACTAACATTACCTGATAATCATTACTTTTTTAACGATTGTATCTATTCCATCTTCTGCAGAAACTAAAATCATATACACACCTGAAGCTACTTTGTGTTTTCCGAAAGCTGTAGTATCCCATTCTATTGTACCTCCTTCTGAAGTAGTTTCATAGACTAAATTTCCTTCAATGTCAGTGATTTTAACAACTGCTTTATTGGTTAAACCTGATATCTTAACTGTTCCTGAAAAACCTGGTCTCACTGGGTTGGGATAAGCATAAACATTACTTAAATCATCACTTGGTCTTGTGGCTGTCCCTTTAAAAGAAACTAATCCTTTATCTGTTGCAAAAAAGACTTCTCCTGTAAAACTATCAATTTCAATATCGTTTACATTATTACTTGGAAGTGGCGAATTTTCTTTTGTGAATTTATAAATTGTTTCCTGACCATTTGGCGAAACTAAATATACTCCAGACTCAGCTATCGAAATCCATTTTCTATTGGCGCCATCAACAGCAATATCCATAATAAATTGCTCATAAAACAATTCTTGAGCCAAATCATCTTCTAAAATAATAATTGGTTTTGATTCGATTTCAGTTTCACTAATAAAAGAATCTGCAGAAGGAATATATCTTAATCCTCTTGCTGTTCCTATCCAAACTTGATTTCTATTATCTATTGCAACAGCTCTAACATCATTTATCGGTAAATTACCATCGGTTCCTGTTCTTATTCTAATAAATTTATTTGCATAATTTTCATTAAATGCAATCAATCCGTTTCCTCTGTAGGAGGGAACCCATTTGGTGTCGTTTTTATCTATAGCTAATTTGGAATATCTTTCTTCAGTTACTGATGCTAATTGATTTTGCCAATCACTGGGTGATATCCAAGTCCCATCACTTTTCAATGCTTTTAGTCCTTTAAAAACTAATGAATTTGATAACCAAAGACTGCCTTTACTATCAAATGCACCTCCATTAATTCTTACTGAAACATACAATGGTGTAACTAACTGTTGGTTCTCAGGTCCGTTTGGTGGTGCACTATTTTGATTGTAAAAAGTGATTACATCATCTTTTATTTTAAGTAAACCATTATGAAAAGAGCACACATAAACTTCATTTTCATTTTTTGGGTTAGTCATAATATCAGACAAAGAGGTTGCGCCAAACAATTCACTAAAAGGTATTTTGCTCCAACCTGTTTGTCTTGAATATTTGCTTATTCCTTCTTCAAGTAATGTTGGATCGTAAGTTAATGAATATCCACCGTAGGTTGCCCAAAGAGTTGTTGATGTTTGTTTTAATCTAAAAATATTATTTCTGTCTGGACCATCTGGCTTTATCACTTGAAAAGTTGTTGGTGCAGATAAAGAGGACGTTAGTAGTCCTTTTTCATTTGTTCCGATGAAAATTTGATTATCAGCTACCGTTGCGCAACTAAAGGAAACTGTTGCTAAAGTATATTGATTACTATTAATAGTTACTGTTTGTTGCAAAGCAGCATTGAAAATATAAATATAATTCTGATTTGTTACAATTAAAAAATCGTCATTAGTTCTTATATCTAACCCACTTTGATTCATTATAAAAAACTCTTCGAAGATAGTTCCATTATGCTTGTATAGTCTTCCGTTGGTATTCATTCCAACAATTTTGTTTTGAATAGTTGTAATTCCGTTCCAAAAACCGCCATCAAATAGTTGCCATTGATTATAATCTACCAAATTAGGATTTGAAAGAGATGCTTTTTTTATCCCATGTATATCAGTCACGGCAAAAATTTCACCATTAAGAATTGTTGTTTGGTATACTTTTACTTGTTGCCCATTATTTCCAATATAATAAGTATCGCCAAATTCCATTGAAGTTAAATCAAAAACCGAAATTCCATAATCGCATGATATGTAAACTTTACCGTTGTACTCTAAGAAATGATTGATTTTTTTTAGAAAAGGTGAAACTGGTACTTCGACTACTATTCCGTTTTTGAAAACAATTTTTCCATCTGGATTCATTACTAAAAGTAATCCATTTTGGTTTCCAACAAGTGTTTTATTAAAACTTTCGCTATGATGAATTGCTGTAATTGTTTCTGCTTTAAGTCCATCAATAGATGTGGTTGTGGCTAAATCGTTAGTGGCTAAATTTTTAGAAAAAACAGCAATCTCTGAAGATGCATATATTTTATCTTGTCCTTGACTAATATCTGTTATTTTGTTGTAGGAGAAATAACCTTGCCATTGCGGATTGTTTTGAGCAAAGCCATTTACGAATAGTACTAAAAACAATATTTGAATAAATCTCTTTATCATTTGGTAAATTGCAATTTATAAATACAAATATACTATAAACGTATTTAATTGTAATTTCATATATATCAATAAAAAAACCTTCTCCCAATTAAGAGAGAAGGTTTATATAAATTTGAAAGTGTTTTAATTACACAATTCCTTGCGCTAACATTGCGTCTGCAACTTTTACGAATCCAGCAATATTTGCACCTTTAACATAGTCAACATAACCATTAGCATCTGAACCATATTTCACACAAGCCGCGTGAATATTCGCCATAATTCCTTTAAGCCTTTCATCAACTTCTTCTGAAGTCCAACTTAAACGTAAAGAGTTTTGAGACATTTCAAGACCAGAAGTTGCAACACCACCTGCGTTTGAAGCTTTTCCTGGAGCAAATAATATTTTAGCATTTTGGAAAACATGCATTGCTTCTGGAGTTGAAGGCATGTTTGCACCTTCAGCAACACAAATACATCCGTTTGCTACTAATGTTTTAGCTTCTTCTTCGTTCAACTCGTTTTGAGTAGCACATGGTAAAGCAACATCACATTTTACTTCCCAAGGACGTTTTCCAGCTACGAAAGTTGCGTTTGGATATTTAGTTACATAATCAGAAATTCTTCCGTAGTTTACGTTTTTAATTTCCATTACATAAGCTAATTTTTCTGCTGTAATTCCGTCTGCATCATATATATAACCAGATGAATCTGACATTGTTACCACTTTTCCACCTAATTGAGTAGCTTTTTCTGTAGCATATTGAGCTACATTTCCAGAACCTGAAACAACAACTGTTTTTCCAGCGAAACTATCACCTTTAGTGGCAAGCATACTTTGTGCAAAATATACATCACCATATCCTGTAGCTTCTGGACGGATTAATGAACCACCGAAAGAAATTCCTTTACCAGTTAAAACTCCTGTAAACTCATTTCTTAATCTTTTATATTGACCAAACATGTAGCCAACTTCTCTTCCACCAACTCCAATATCTCCAGCTGGAACGTCAGTGTCTGCGCCAATATGTTTAGATAATTCCGTCATAAATGCTTGACAGAATCTCATGATTTCAATATCAGATTTTCCTTTTGGATCAAAATCTGCACCACCTTTTCCTCCACCCATTGGTAAAGTTGTTAAACTATTTTTGAAAGTTTGCTCAAAAGCTAAAAATTTTAAAATACTTAAATTTACAGATGGATGAAAACGAATTCCTCCTTTGTAAGGACCAATTGCAGAGTTCATCTGAATTCTGTAACCTCTGTTTACTTGAGTTTTACCAGCGTCATCAATCCAAGTTACTCTGAACATGATTACTCTTTCTGGTTCAACCATTCTTTCCAAAAGCATTTTGCCTTCGTATTTTTTATTCTCTTCAATAAAAGGAATTACTGTTTCGGCAACTTCCTTAACAGCTTGCATAAATTCAGGCTCGTTAGGGTTTCTTTTAGCAACCGCTTCAATAAAGTTGTTGATACTTTGTGACATAAAATATAATATTAATGTTTAAGAAAACGTTTTCGTAATATTCGACAAATATACATTTTATAAAAATAATGGCACAATTTTTTTTAAATTCTCATAATTTTTATCTTTTTGTTAAGATTTTTTAATGATATGTGAAATTAATGACCTGTTTTAAAACTATTTCTGCTTTTTTTCGTAGATATACAAGTATTTTTTTATTTTATTTTATTAGTGAATGATGTTTTTATATATTTGTCGAGAATTGAATTAATCTGTATGAAAATGACCAAGTATTATATTGTCACTTTATTGCTTTTGTTTGGTGTAACCAACAAGGCACAAGCTCAGTTTGGTTTCTCCCATGAAATTGGTGGTATTATGGGACCTGTAGCATTTCAGTCTGACTATGGAGAGCGAAACGATATTTCTACAAATGCAGGAAATACTGGTTTTGGTATTGGATTAATCCATTATCTAAACTTTTCATACAAAGCGGAATGTAATTGTTATACTCCTGAGACTTATTTCAATGATCACTTTAAATTAAGAAGTGAATTATCTTACAACAAAACCAACCTTCAACATTTCGGTCAATGGGTTGCAGACAAAAAAACTTCTTTAACGGCAAGACAATTAAGAGCAATGCAAGGAAGTACTGCAGTAACAAATATTGGAATGCAATTAGAATTCTTCCCTTTCAGCATTAGGGATTTTACAGCAAATATTGGGAGTTGGGCACCATTCGTAAGTCTTGGTGGACAATTTAGTTTTTTTAAACCAACTGCTTATTCTGAATTGGGCCCGGGCTTAGGTCAACTGCCAACAGTTACCCCAATAAAATATATTGATGCTTTCGATGTAAAAGGAGGAACAACATGGTCGGTAGTTTCAAGTGTAGGAACAAGATATAAATTAACTGAACTTTCAGATTTAATGGTAGATTTGAGATTTCAATACTACTTTTCAAACTGGGTTGATGGTTTAAGTCCTGATCCTAAAGTTTATTTAGAAAATAGAGCAAACGACTGGAATGTTTGGTTAAACTTTGGATACATCTATTATTTAAATTAATATAATTTAAACCCAAATAAAAAACCCGATTCATTGTATTGAATCGGGTTTTTTGTTTTTATCTGAATGCTTGTTCTAAATCGGCAAGTAAATCATCTATATCTTCAACACCTGTGCTTAATCTTACTAAGTCATCAGTGATTCCAACTTCAAGACGTTTATCTTCTGGAATTGATGCATGCGTCATTAATGCTGGATGATTCGCTAAACTTTCTACTCCACCTAAAGATTCTGCTAAAGTGAATACTTTTAGTTTTTCTAAAAAGGAAATTGCATCTTCTTTTCTTCCTGATGTGAATGTGAATGAAACCATTCCGCCAAAACCGCTCATTTGTTTTTTAGCAATGTCATGGAATGGATGATCTGGCAATCCTGGATAATAAACCTTCGCTACTTCTGGATGATTGCTTAAAAATTCGGCCACTTTCATTCCGTTTTCACAATGTCTTTGAACTCTTAAGTGTAATGTTTTAATTCCTCTTAAAACCAAATAACTATCCATTGGTCCAAGTGTTCCTCCTGTTGCAAATTGCTTAAAGTGTAATTCGTCACCTAATGCTTTATCCTTAATAATCAAAGCTCCTGCAATAACATCCGAATGTCCACCTAGATATTTTGTAGCTGAGTGCATTACAATATCAGCTCCTAAATCTAAAGGTTTTTGTAAGTATGGCGTTGCAAAAGTATTATCAACTGCAAAAAGGATATTATGTTTTTTAGTGATTTTTGCAATTTCTGAAATATCGGCTAATTTCATTAATGGATTTGTTGGTGTTTCAACCCAAACTAACTTCGTGTTTTCATTAATCAAGGATTGGAATTTATCCAAATCATTCATATCAACGAAGTGAAATTTGATACCACTATCTTTATATAAACGTGTAAATAATCTATAAGTTCCACCATATAAATCGTCCATAGCAATGATTTCGTCACCTGCTTTGAACATTCTTAATAAACAATCTGTAGCTGCCAATCCTGATGCAAATGCTAAACCTCTTGCTCCATTTTCAATTGATGCCAAAGCATCTTCCAAAGCTTGACGAGTTGGATTTGCTGCACGACTATATTCATAATCACCTACAGGAATTCCTGGACTTGTTTGTGCATAAGTTGAGGTTTGAAAAACTGGAGTCATTACAGCTCCAGTTACTTTTTCGTGGTGTTGACCACCGTGTATTACTTTAGTATTGAATTTCATTATAATAATATTTTTACAAAGGTATTTTAAATTAAATAAATTTTCTAATATTCATCATAAAACCCAAATGAATTCCTTCATGATAATTATTAAACTCCATGGCATCTTTTATGTTTGCTAAATGAAATCCTGTTCCTGTTGTGAATTCGTTATAAGAAGTGAATTTTCCATTAGCATAATCTTCTTTGGTTTTTTCTAACAATGAAAATAATAAAACTTTCAATTCATTTATTTCTTCTTGGGTTGTAGCAGTTGGTTTTGACCCATTTTTATATTTTTCCATCATTTCGGGTGAAATATTCATTGGCAAACCCGAAAGTCGATATACCAAACCTTGTTGCGAAACAACAATGTGACCTAAATTCCAAGCCAAATTATTACTAAAACCTTCCGGAATCTTATTCAATTGTTCTAATGAATGGTTCTCAATAATTTTTAAATAAATGTTTCTGCTGGTTTCCCAAATTTTAAATGTTGCTTCCATTTTGTGATTTTATAATTGTGTAAAATTATCTGATTTTGGTATTAAATTCATGACATCAACTGCAATTTGAGGTGTTGGATTTGCAATTTTCCTTAGTTTTGTGTCCATCCAAGCACCATCTACAGTAATAGTAGCTAGAAGTTCGTCTTTGTCGTTTTTAAATTCATGAATAAGCGTCCATCTCGAAGCATCTTCTTTTATTTTACCAACTTTTGTACTGATAAAAACCTTTTGATCCATTCGCATTTCTCTTCTAAAAACACATTCTTCACGAAACAATATTGGTCCAAAATGTTGTTCTTGCATGATACGCATTGACATTCCTAATTGTTCTAGAATTTCAACACGATGTTGTGCTCCAAAATCGTAATATGCGCTGTGACGCACGTGAAAATTTGGGTCTAAATCGGCCCAACGAATGTGTATTTCTTTAATAAATGTTGACATTGATTGCAATTTTTTTACAAAAATACAGATTATAAGTTTCAAATGAATTTTCTTTGCAAAAAGAAAAAATTATGACTGATACCATATACTATTTAGCGAGTTGCGATACGTGTAGAAAAATTATAAAATCGTTGCCTAAAAGTGCAAATTTGAAATATCATGACATAAAACAAGATCCAATTACAATTGAAGAACTAGAATATATGCGTTCGCTTTCTGGAAGTTATGAAGCATTGTTCAGCAAAAAAGCGCAGTTATACAAGTCATTAGATTTGAAGAATAAAAACTTAACAGAAGACGATTATCGCAAGTATATTTTAGAACATTACACCTTTATAAGTCGTCCTGTTTTTATAATTCAAGACAAAATTTACATCGGAAACACACAACAAAATATGTTGCAAGTAATGAAAGCATTAGAAAATGTCTAAAAGAACTTGGGCGTTATTTGCCGCAACATTAGTTTCCATAATTTATGGTGTAACCTTTACTATTGCTAAAGATGTAATGCCAAAATATGTCGAGCCATTCGGATTTATCACGATGCGCGTTGGCGGTTCGGTATTATTATTTTGGTTGGTTTCTTTTTTTGGACCAAAAGAAAAAATTGCTTTAGAAGATTTCCCTCGAATTGCTGCTGCTGCTTTGTTTGGCGTAGCTTTGAATATGCTTACGTTTTTCAAAGGGCTAAGTTATACTTCACCAATAATGGGTGCGGTTTTAATGGTTACAACACCAATGATAGTCTTAATTCTTTCGGCAATTATTATGAAAGAACGAATGCAAAAGCGCAAAATATTTGGAATAATTTTAGGATTAGCAGGAACAATAACTTTGATTCTTTACGGAAAATCGATGGTTAATGCTCCAAATGCCACTTTAGGAAATTTATTAGTCTTCATAAATGCTATTTCTTATGGTTTTTACTTGATTTTGGTTAAAAAACTTATGGATAAATACAATGCGTTTACTTTCGTAAAATGGATTTACACCTTTGGATTTATTATGGTTTTACCATTTGGCTGGAGCGAATTTCATGCGATAAACTGGACAACAATTCCAACAGATATTTATTGGAAAATTGGATTTGTAGTAGTCTTTTCAACTTTTCTAACCTATTTATTAAATTTGGTTTCGATGCGTGAGTTAAAACCAACAACTGTTGCCGTTTTCATTTATTTACAACCACTTTTTGCAACAATATTCGCTGTTGGTTTAGGAAAAGATGAATTAAGTTTGGTAAAATTACTTTCGGCGGTTTTAATATTTGCAGGAGTTTATTTGGTAACACAGAAAAAGTGATTTTGAAATGAAAGTGAATATTTTATTAATTCTTACATCAACAATTTTATTGTTATCATCTTTTAACTTTTTACAAAACAATAAATCAATAATTGGAATTTGGACTGACGGTAGCAGTGAGAATGCAACTTTTGAAATCAATAAAAGCACCATTTTTTATATCGATTCATTAAAAGAATTCAAATACAAATTGAAAAAAGACTCTTTATTCATTTTCTACGATGACTATACCTTTAAAGGAAAAATCAAAATTTCTAAAGATACTTTATTCATCACAAATGAAGATATTGTAAGAAAGTATTGGGAATTTAAAAATTGAATTTATTGCAATAAACTATGACTGAAAACTGTGACTGAATAATCAACACTATTTCATATATTTGAAGTCTATAAAACATAAGAATGATACAATCAATGACTGGTTTTGGGAAAGCATCTTTGCAATTACCAACCAAAAAAATTACAGTAGAATTAAAATCACTAAACAGTAAAGGTTTAGATTTGAATACAAGAATGCCATCGGTTTACCGCGAAATGGAATTGGGTTTACGTAATCAAATTTCGCAACGATTAGAACGTGGAAAAATTGATTTTTCTCTATACATCGAAGTTACTGGCGAAGAAACATCTTCTAAAATTAATGTGCCTATTGTAAAAGGCTACATCAATCAAATGAAAGCAGTAATTCCAAATGCCGATGAAACTGAATTGATGAAAATGGCTGTAAGAATGCCTGATGCATTAAAAACAGAACGCGACGAAATTGACGAAAACGAATGGAAAGAAATTCAAAAAGTCATTGATGAAGCACTTGAAAATATCGCGAATTTCAGAAAAGACGAAGGCGTTTCATTAGAAAAAGAATTTTTACATCGCATTGCCAACATTATGAAATTAATGAACGATGCTGTTGCTTATGATGCTGAGCGTGTTGAAACTGTAAAAACAAGATTGAGAACTGCTCTTGATGAACTTCAAGTGAATGTTGATGAAAATCGTTTCGAACAAGAATTAATTTTTTATTTAGAAAAATATGATATTACAGAAGAGAAAGTTCGTTTAGAAAATCATCTAAATTATTTCATAGAAACTCTTGCAGGAACAGAAGCTAACGGAAGAAAGCTAGGTTTCATCACGCAAGAAATGGGTAGAGAAATCAATACCATGGGTTCAAAATCAAACCATTCAGAAATGCAGAAATTGGTAGTGATGATGAAAGACGAATTGGAGAAGATTAAAGAGCAAGTTTTGAATGTTCTTTAAGAAAATAGAGAATAGAATAAAGAGAATAGACAACACAACTAAGAATGAACAAAGGAAAATTATTAGTATTCTCAGCGCCATCTGGTTCGGGAAAAACCACTATAGTAAGGCATTTACTAGCTCAAGAAGATTTGAATTTAGAGTTTTCAATATCTTGTGCAACACGTGAACCTAGAGGTCAAGAAGTAGATGGGAAAGATTATTATTTCATCAGTTGGGAAGAATTTAAAAAACACATCAAAGCCGAAGAGTTTGTGGAATGGGAAGAGGTTTATACCAACAACTATTACGGAACCTTAAAAAGTGAAGTTGAACGCATTTGGGCAAAAGGCAAAAATGTAATTTTCGACATTGATGTTTCAGGTGGATTGCGAATTAAATCGAAATTTCCTCAAGAAACATTAGCAGTTTTTGTAAAACCACCAAGTGTAGACGAACTAAAACGAAGATTAAAACAGCGTTCCACAGAAAGCGACGAAAAAATAAATATGCGCATCGCAAAAGCACACGTTGAATTAGCAACCGCACCACAATTTGACAAAATCATTAAAAATTATGATTTGGATGTAGCCAAAGCTGAAGCTTATGAACTAGTAAAAAGTTTTATTTCTTTAGAGTAAATAGTGAAAAGTAATTAGTAAATAGCAATAAGATGGGAAGCATAAATTCTTATAAAGACTTGCATATTTGGCAGAAAGGTATTGTTTTAGTAGTAAAAGTTTATAAATTAGTTAAATCTTTTCCTCAAGAAGAGTTATATGCTTTAACTTCTCAAATTAAAAGAGCCGCAGTATCTATTCCTTCTAATATTAGTGAAGGTTACGGTAGAAATACAGATAAATCATTAAGTCATTTTCTTGATATTTCAAGAGGTTCTTTAAATGAATTAGAAACACAACTAATTATTGCTAAAGAACTTGAGTTTATATCAGATTTTGATTCATATAATGAAGTTTTATCATTAATTACAGAAGAATCAAAAATGATTAACGCTTTTTCTAAAACACTCAAAAACTAGTAGATAAAGCATTCGACTAATCACTTTTCACTATTTACTAATCACTAAAATCATGAAAATAGGATTATATTTCGGAACCTTTAACCCAATTCACGTTGGGCACATGATTATTGCCAATCACATGGCAGAACATTCCGATTTGGACCAAATTTGGATGGTTGTCACGCCACATAATCCACACAAAGAAAAGAATACCTTATTGGATGATTACCAACGATTGCATTTGGTAAATTTAGCAACCGACGATTATCCTAAAATCAAAGCTTCGGATATTGAATTCAAATTACCTCAGCCTAATTATACAGTAAATACTTTAGCGCATTTAAAAGATAAATTTCCGCAACACGAGTTTTGTTTGATTATGGGCGAAGACAATTTGAATTCGCTTCACAAATGGAAAAACTACGAATACATTTTAGAAAATCACGAGATTTATGTCTATCCAAGATTGAATTCAGGTGAAATTGATGAACAATTTGTAAATCATTCTAAAATTCATCGAGTTGGTGCGCCTGTTATCGAACTTTCTTCAACTTTTATTCGCGAAAGCATCAAAAACAAAAAAAATATTCGTCCGTTATTGCCTGAAAAAGTTTGGGAATATGTAGATCATAATAATTTTTATAGGAAGTAAAATCATGTTTCGAGGAGAAATATTCATTCCAAAAAAGAAACCCTTTTTAAATTTAACTTTATCAGAAAAATTAAATTGGGGTTCATTACTTGGGGTTTTAATTTATTTATCGATATTTTTTGTAGATGAAAAATGGAATTCAAGTGAAATGAAATATTATATAAATGACCATACATTTATTAATCAAATAGTTGGTTTTATTTTTGCAATTAGTTTCTTTTCTAGTTTTTTTATTCGCTTTCAAGAATTTGAAAACTTAAATGGCGAATTAAAAGGCAAATTGATTATTGATGAAAACGAGATTACTATTGACAATAAAATCTATGATTTATCGAAAATTCAAGATTTCAAGATTAAAATAACTGATTATTATGGTCAAAGAACTAATTACTCAAAATATGGACCTTATTATTATCAAGGAATCAATAACAAACTAAGTTTTGATTATGATAATCAATTAATTGCAATTAATTTCCAAATTTATTCTGATAGAAACACTTACGATTTAAAAGTTACCTTATTGAATATTATTAGCAAAGAAAGAATTCCTTTTCAAAGAAGTTATTTAAAAATTATTGATGATGAATATAAAGATACGCCAACTTACAAAAAATTTGTAGAAAAACTATTATCGGAAAAGCGAGTGGTTCATTCTGAAACCGTTTAAAATAATAAATAGAACTTAACATTCCTTTACCACTTGTTCGTTCAATCGTTTCGTAGATTTGTAATCTAAATATTTTTACAATGAACAATTTCGAATTATACAATCCTGTCAATTATGTTTTTGGCAAAGGACAAACAGAAAAAATAGCTACATTAGTTCCAAAAGACGCCAAAGTTTTATTGGCTTATGGTGGTGGAAGTATCTTTAAAAATGGCGTTCATGAAGCCGTAACCTCAGCTTTAAAAGAATTTGAAATCATTGAGTTTGGTGGTATCGAACCCAATCCAAGATTTGAAACTTTGATGAAAGCCGTTCAAATTGTTCGCGAACAAAAAATCGATTTTATTTTAGCTGTTGGTGGTGGAAGCGTTATTGATGGAGTGAAATTCATTTCGGCAGCTTCCAAATTTGAAGGCGATGCAGCGGATATTTTAAGAAAACGAATTCTGTTTACCGATTTGTCTAAAGTGATTCCATTTGGAACAGTTTTAACCTTGCCTGCAACAGGTTCAGAAATGAATTCTGGCGCTGTAGTAACCATTGAAGCAACTCATGAAAAACTAACTCTTGGCGGAAGCGCTTTGTTTCCAAAATTCTCTATTGTTGATCCAACTGTGATTACTTCTTTACCAAAAAGACAACTGCAAAATGGTGTTGTTGATGCATTCACTCACGTTATGGAACAATATTTAACATTCCAACACGATGCTTTATTGCAAGATAGATTTGCCGAAAGTATTTTAAAAACTTTAATCGAAGTTGGACCAAGTGTAGTAGAAAATCCGAGTGATTATAAATTAGCTTCTAACTTTGTTTGGAGCGCAACAATGGCTTTAAACGGATTGATTCAAAAAGGTGTTCCGAGTGATTGGGCAACACACATGATTGGTCACGAATTAACGGCTTTATACGAAATTGATCACGCAAGAACTTTAGCGATTATTGGTCCAAACTTGTATAAAGTAATGTTTGAAACCAAAAAAGACAAACTAGCACAATATGGTGGAAGAGTCTGGAACATCACAGGAAATTCTGTAGAAGAAAAAGCTGAAAAAGCCATCGAAAAAACTATTGAATTTTTCCACACCATGGGAATGAAAACCAAAATCTCTGAAAACGCAGAAAACATCGAAAAAACAGCAGATTTTATTGTAAATCGTTTTGAAGAAAGAGGTTGGAAAGCTATGGGTGAAAAACAAAACATCACTTTAGAAAAAGTTAGAGAAATTGTGGAAATGAGTTACTGATTTAAAAAAATCAAAACACAAATTCCAAATTCCAAAATTCAAAAGGCGTTCAAGATATAGTTCCTGAACGCCTTTCTCAAACCCCAAAACAAAATTTTTAACTAACTAAACTTATGAAATCACCTAACAGAAATCATATATAGTAATAACGACCATTATTTCTTGTTATTGTACTGAATATCATAATTTTAAGTTAAATTAATTTTTAACAATATCTTTCCTTAATAATCTTAAACTAACGCAATCGCATTGCTTTAAATAAATTTCAGTATTTTTGGATTATCAAACAAACTAATAATGAATCGATATCCAAAATTTGCAGTGATTGGTGGCGGAAGTTGGGCTACTGCAATTGCAAAAATGTTGTGCGTCAATCTAGACGAAATTGCTTGGTACATGAGAAATCAATCAGCAATTGATCATATAAAATCTCAAAAACACAATCCAAATTATTTAAGTTCAGTAGAATTTGATACTAATAAATTGCGATTAACTTCCGATATAAATGAAGCTGTCGCATATGCAGATTATATCATTTTCGCTATTCCATCGGCTTTTTTAAGCGCAGAATTAGAGAAACTTACTGTTAGCTTACAAGGCAAAGTAATCTTCTCTGCCATCAAAGGAATTGTTCCTGAAACCTTTTTGATTGTTGGCGAACATTTCAACAAAAAATTTGATATTCCTTTTGAAAACATTGGTGTAATCACTGGACCATGTCACGCTGAAGAAGTAGCTTTAGAAAGACTTTCCTATTTAACAATTGCTTGTGGTGATTCAAATAAAGCTAAAGTTGTTGCAAAAGTTCTAGCAGGAAATTACATTAAAACTAAAATCTCTGACGACATTATTGGAACTGAATACGCTGCGATGTTGAAAAACATTTATGCTATTGCTGCAGGAATTGCTCATGGATTAGGTTATGGTGACAATTTTCAATCAGTAATTATGAGTAATGCAATTCGTGAAATGAAGAAATTCATTCGAAAAGTTCATAAAATGAAACGTAATATAAATAATTCGGCGTATTTGGGCGATTTATTAGTTACAGGATATTCTGTTTTTTCAAGAAATAGAATGTTCGGAAACATGATTGGAAAAGGCTACACCGTAAAATCGGCTATGATGGAAATGAGTATGGTTGCCGAAGGATATTATGCTGTAAAAAGTGCCTACAAATTAAACCAAGAATACAAAGCTAAAACGCCAATTATTGATGCGGTTTACGAAATCTTGTACGAAGGAAAAGATGCAAAAAGTACGTTTAAAAAACTAACCGATAAATTAGATTAAGATGAGCGAACGTTGGAAGTATCAGTTAAAAATGGGTGGATTTTGGGGTGTTTTTATGGTTATTTTCATGACCTTATTTGAGCTTAAAGAAAAAACTATTTCGCAACAACTATCTGACAATAATTTCTACATAAGAGCAGTTTCTTATATTGTGATAGGTATCTTCGTTTTAGGATATTTTAGCTGGAAAGAGAAGGTTAAAAGAGAGAAAATTGAAAAGAAATAGGTAATATGGGTGAAAAATTAGTAGAAAAGCTGAATTTTTTCATCACTAAAAATAAATTTTCTGACTCTGAATGGTTGAAAAGAGGACTGAATCCAAGTGATGATAATTTATGTAACACAATGAATTCAATTTTCAATGAATGTGCAAAATCACTAATAATTGAAGTTCAGAAAGAATTTAATCCTAAAGTAATTAAGTCAATTTTAAAAAACTATTTATTAAAATTTGACAAAAAAATATATGACACAGAAGAGAGAGAATTTATATGTGATTATTTTGAAGAATTGTCAAAAATAGTTAATGTAAAATTTAATAATGAACTAAACTCTTGGCTTTACGGTTCTTTATTGAATGAATTGATAAAGTTTACTTCACTCTTCAAAAGTTCTGAAAAAGTCATAGAAACATTATCCCAACAATGTACAAAATGCAAAACAGAACTCAACACAATAATTCTTGAGAAACAAGAAAACATTCCTGATTATTGTTATGATATTGTAAAATGTAAATCTTGCGGAGAATTTAATTTAATTGAAAAGGGTTCAAAAATTAAGCGTTGTCGTTTTGAAAACTATGAATTAATTGAACAATTAAAAAAACAAGAATTTAATAAAGAGGAAGCTGAAATTAGGTTAAAACAAATCCAATATTTTAGAAAACAACTACCTAACAATCAAACCATTCACAAATAAAATAGGCACTTCTTCTGTAGCCCTTTCGTTGATAGTATTTTTTCTGAAAGTGAATTTTTTGTCGTACAACGTGTTTCCTATGAAATAAGTTACCATGAATTCGTTGTTTAATGCTAGCACACTTTTTTCTACCATTTCAACTTTAACCACAGAAACAGCTGGCACACTTGGAAATGCATGACGCAAAAGCGACGTTTTTTTCATTTCACCATCAATAGTTCCAAAAGCTTTAGAAACAACCATTACGCCGTCTAAATTGAAGTCAGAATCATTTACTAAATAGATGTACCAAACCTTTTCCATAAAGTCGTCACTCCATTCTTGAACGGCAGCAAGGAAAACGTTTTCAACTTTTGGTATTGTTATATCAGCTTTCATTTTTGTGAGAATAGATGATAGACTAAAAAATAATAGACAAGCAGATGAATCTATCATCTATCTGTCTATTATCTAAAGTCTTTTTATATACTTGATTTAAATTGCTCCAAGAAACGAACATCATTTTCAAAGAACATTCTGATGTCGCCAATTTGGTGTAAAAGCATTGCGATTCGTTCGATTCCCATTCCGAAGGCGAAACCCGAGAATTCGTCTGGATTGATGCCGCAGTTTTTTAGAACATTTGGATCAACCATTCCGCAACCTCCAATTTCTAACCAACCAGTTCCTTTGGTAATTCTATAATCGGTTTCGGTTTTTAAACCCCAATAAATATCAATTTCGGCACTTGGTTCAGTAAATGGAAAATAACTTGGACGTAGACGAATTTTAGATTTTCCGAACATTTCTTTAGTGAAATATAACAACGTTTGTTTTAAATCGGCAAACGAAACGTCTTTATCAATATACAAACCTTCTACTTGGTGAAAAATACAGTGAGAACGTGAAGAAACCGCTTCATTACGGAAAACTCTTCCTGGAGAAATCGTACGAATTGGTGGTTTGTTGTTTTCCATGTAACGCACTTGCACTGATGATGTGTGCGTACGCAACAAAACATCAGGATTTGTCTGAATGAAAAACGTGTCTTGCATATCTCTTGCAGGATGGTATTCTGGCAAGTTTAATGCTGTAAAATTATGCCAATCGTCTTCAATTTCTGGACCTTCAGAAACATTGAATCCAATGGTTGAAAAGATATCAATAATTTGATTTTTTACTAAAGATATAGGATGACGAGAACCAATTTGAATAGGTTCACCTGGACGTGATAAATCGCCATAAAAACCTTTTACTTCTTCTTTGCTTTCTAGCTCTTCTTGAATGGTTTTTACTTTTTCTTCGGCAACAGCTTTTAGTGTGTTAATCACTTGTCCGAAGTCTTTCTTTTGGTCGTTCGGAATGTTTTTGAACTCATTAAAAAGTTCTTTCAACAATCCTTTACTTCCCAAATATTTTATACGAAATTGCTCTAACGATTCTTTATTTTTTTCGTTAAATGCTTTAGCTTCTTCAATATGTTGTTTAATCTTATCTATCATCGTTCGTTCTTTGAAGGTGCAAATTTAAGGAAAAGTTGCGAGTTGCGAGTTGCGAGTTGGAAGTTTTTGATTTAAAAACTACCTCAATTGAAAACTATTTAAAATTTCTTCTGAATCTGAATATAATTTATCAAATTTATTTGTGACTGTTCGTAGAGAAAAATTAAACCCAAATCCGTTATTAAAATAAATTCGGTGATGAATTTTTAAGTTTTTTTTACCTAATGGTTTTTCATAGACTAGTAAAAAATAGCTTGTCTTACCTTGATTTTCAACTTTTCTACTTTCGATTATTTTGAAATCTTCTCTAATTACATATTCGACCAATGAAGCATAATACATTAAATCCATAGTTTTGTATTTCTCAAGATTTTCAACAGATAACCTTAAACAATCCAAGAAATCATCATCATTTTCTAACTTATAAAACAAAATAAAACCATAATTACTTTGGTTATAAAAATCAAAAGAAGATTTATTAAAACTTACTTCATATAAAGGAGTTGTTATTTTATTCTCATCTATCTCAATAGCTTTCTGAGCAAAACAAAATCTTGAAATAAATAAAAAAAGTAATAGAAAAATAGATTTATGAAGTTTCATAAGTTCTTTTTAATCAATAATTTCTTTCTCAACGAAGTAATTTACAATGGCGTCTTTCATTAAAATGGTTTGTTCTCCGGCTTTTAGTGGTGGTAATTCTTCTTTTACTTTGTAATGTGGCCATCCGTCTTTATCGAAAAAATCGAATTCATAGTAACCATAAGGTTCTAATAATCTGCAAATGGCGATGTGCATTAAATTGACTTTTTCATCTTTTGCAAAAGCACGTTTAAATTTTCCAAGTTCTTGAACACCAATTAAGTATATAATTGCATCTAAGTCAAGTTGTTCTCCTTCGGCAAATTGATTGGAAAGAATTTCAACGACTTTTTCCCATCGTTCTTTTAGTTGTATATCTCGAGACATTTTTTTTATTTTGAGAAAAGAAAATAGAGAAAAGAAAATAGACTTTTCAACTACAATTTTCAATTAGATTGCAAATATATCACATTTACCATCTTTTCTCTTTGTTCTATTTTCTATATTCTTATATCTTTACCGCTCACTTTTATTAAATTTATGGGATTTATCGATATTGTTTTTGCTGTTTTGTTGGGTTTTGCAGCTTTTAAAGGTTTGCGAAACGGATTGTTTGTTGAATTAGCTTCATTAATTTCGTTTTTTGTTGGAATTTATATTGCAGTAAAGTTCTCTTACGTTGTTGGAAGTTTTATTGGCGATAGCAAAACCGCAAAAGTTGCCGCATTTATAATCACTTTACTTATTGTTGTAATTACAATTCATTTATTAGCAAAAGTATTTTCTAAAATTGCTGATTTTGTATTTTTAGGTTGGTTGAATAAATTGGGTGGCGCATTTTTTGCCGTCTTAAAAACCACTTTATTGTTAGGTATTGTGTTGAGTTTGTTCCAAAAAGTGAATATCAACGATGCTTTAGTAAGCAAAGAAACTCAAGAAAATTCCGTTTTTTTCAATCCAATATTAAAAACATCTGAATTTATGTTGCCTGTTTTAACCGATTGGTTTAAGGATTTGAAGGAAAAGGTTTAGTTTTAATATATGACTTTTATAATTAAAATATTAGCTAAACTTGCAGCAATAATATGGATTTTATTATCTCTTATTGTGTTAATTGCAGTTATATCCAGATTAATTAACCCTAATGTAAAAGGAATTTCTATTGTAGATATTTATGACTATCTGAAAATTTCTTTTATATTGATTTGCATTTATTTCTTTTTAAAATTTGTTTCTAAGAAACTGAATAAATGGAAAACAGACTAAATTGGACAATTAAAATGACAATTGTTGGGTTTTTAATAGTTGTAATCAACCTTTTCATAATTGGCGGAGGGCATGGCTATTTTGAACCATTATTTTTTTCTTTTCCTATACCGTGTATTCTGTTAAATTACTTTTATGAAATAAACTTGATTGTTGTTATATTAATTTTTGCACAATTTCCTATTTATGGATTCATTCTTGATAAAAACAAAAATCAAATAAGGAAAATGAGTTTAACTCTTTTAATTATTCACGTAATTCTTGGAATAATTGCACTTCAATTCATACCTGTTGGATTTAAATAAATTTAATACAGGTGCTTTAAAATAAGATTCCTACGGAATGACTAACGGTGTCGATAAACTATATAAAACTGGAAACTGAACACTGAACACTGCCAACTTTAATTCAATTCTTTAATCGCTTCATCACTAATCCAACCTGTGGTTTCGTCTGTAAGTTGAACTTTTTTCCAGTTTGCGATGCTTTCTAGAATGTACACTTTTGTTCCTTCGTGAAGTAAAATCGTTTCAGGACTTGTTGCTTTTGGTTCACCTTTTACTGATGCTGTTTCGGCAAAAACTATGGCTGGTCTTTCGGTTGCTAATCGGTTTTTTTCGAACATTCCTGAGGAAACCGAAATGATAATTACAATTAAAACCACGAACATTCCTGTAAAATAAATACGCTTCTTAAAAGCCGTTGGTGAGAAATAATATCCGATAAAAAACGCTAAAAATACAAAAGCGAACGCAACTGCAATCCAAGCCCAAGTGTCGTAGCGATAACATGAAGTAAAATCAGAAATTAATTTATCGAAACCTACTTTTGGAATGATTTTGATATCATCGATTGCCATTTTTCGGGCAAAATCTAAATTGGTTTGAATTTCAGGATCGTTCGGATTTAATTGCAATGCCTTTTCATAATTGTAAATGGCTGGTGCAACTTTATGCAATTTATAATAACAATTTCCAAGGTTGAAATACAACTCAGCCGATTGTTGACCATTTGCCAAAACACTTTCGTAGCTTGTAATCGCTGCTTCATATTTTCCGTCGTTGTATTGGATATTTCCATCTACAAAAGGATTAGAAACATCTGTTGCAAAAACAGATGCAGAAATAAATAGAAATAGATAAAAAAACTTCTTCATGATTACTATTTAATTTGTTTTTCTAAACTCGAAATTATTTCAACAGCTTTGTCATAATCTTGATGAATTATTGTACTTGTTGATGGCGCATATCGAGCTAATTCACAACTTTCTGTCAAAGTTATAAATTCTTTCACTGTTTCTGAATTTGCATTTTGCGAAAGCAGAATTTCAGTGATTTTATCTTTACTCATTTCTGAAGTTTCAATGTTTAATTTGGCTTTCAAGAAATTGTGCATTGCTTTTTCTAATGCGATGTAAAATGGCTCTTTATTATTGATTTGTTTTTTGGCTTCCGATAAATATTTCTTAGCTAAAGCATTAGCTCTTTTGGTTTTATTTCCAATAATATCAGCATCTTGAGTGTCTTTTCGCTTTTTAACAATAACTAGAACTGGAATTAGTAAAAACGGCAAAAATAGCAATCCATAAAATAATCCTGAACCTAGGAAATCGTCTGATTCTATACTTTGTAACTCTGTTTTTTGTTTGATAAAGGCGAATGATTTTGAAGGTGTTGCTACAGTTTTTGTGGTTGCATCTGCAGAATTCACATTAGAACTTACAACTCCTGGACCATCTAAAACATTCAACATAATGTTTGGAGACGCAATTGTTTTATAGCTTCCAGTTGAAAGATCAAAATAAGAAAACTCCAAACCTTTGATAGGAAAATTTCCTTTAGATTGCGGAATAATGGTATATCTATCGGAAATACTTCCTGTCATTCCAGATAATGGCGTGGAAACATTTTCTGAATGCTCTGGATCATACATTTCAAGTTCGGAAGGAACTACTGGTTTTGGTAAATTGAATAATTTTAAGTTTCCAATTCCTGTTACTTTAATGTCTAAATCAAGAGATTCGCCATTTTTCAAAGTTGTTTTGGAAGGAAGAACGCTAAAATTAAATTTTCCAACGGCTCCTGTAAAATTTGCAGGTTTTCCGGCTTCAGGTAGTGGTTTTACGTCTATAACTTTACTTCCTGCTGAAACTCTTTTACTATCGTCTACAAGTTGAACCTGACCAAAAAAGTTTGGTCTTCCTCTTGGAACTTGACAATCAATATCTAAAGACAATGGCTCTATGACAAGTTTTCCAGCTTTTTGTGGATAAAGCACCGTTTTTCTTAAAACCACATAGCGATAACGCTCGCCTTTAAACATTCCTTCTTCTGCAACTAGCTGTTTTACATCTATATTTTGACTCCAAAAATCTTTGTACTTTGGCTTATTCAGTTCTTGCCAGTTAGTAATACCAATATTGTAACTAAAATATAGTTTATAAACCACTGTTATAGGTTCATTTACATAAGGATTAGTTTTAGAAATATCAGCAACTAAATATAAATTATTATCTGCTCTAACGGTTGCAGGATCATTGGCATCATTTGGTTGATTTACTGCATTAGTTACCGTAATTTTTATTGGTAACGTTTTGTATATCTGACCATTAATCTCAATTATAGCTTGCTTGATAACCAAGTTTCCTTTTTTTAATGGCAACAATACATAAGAGTAGGTTTTTTGAAATGAACCTCTTCCATTAACCCAAGATTCACTAATAGACTGACTTGGTCCACCAACTACTCTGAAACCACTAGCTTCAAAATTTGGCGGAACAAAATTATCACCATCTTCATTCATTGAAAATTCAATTCGAACTCTTTCATTTAAGCCCAAAGTATTTTTGCTCACATTTGCTTCAAATTTTACTTGAGCAACTAGTGAATTAGCTAAAAATAAAACAATTAAAATTACTATTCTTCTCATCTTCTGCATTGTAATTATAAAATAACTACCAATCTTTTTCAGGTTTTTTAGGATTTGCTAATGCCTTTTGAGCATTTACTTTTTCTTGAACTTTTTTCTCTTCATTGTTCACTGCGTCAAGCAAATTATCTATTCGTTGTTTTGACGCACCAGACGGTTTAGGTTGTTGAGGTTGATTCCCTTTATCCTTATCTTTATCGTCGTTTCCGTCTTTTTTATCTTTATTTTTGTCCTTGTTTTTATCGTTATCTTTTTCAGGCTCTTTCTTTTCCTCTTTTTTCTCTTTTTCTTGGTCTTTTTTATTCTCTTTAGGTTTTTCTGGCGGTGGATTGTCTTTTAGCATTTTCTTTGCTAAAGCATAATTGTATCGAGTTTCTTCATCATTCGGATTGTTTCTCAATGCGTTTTTATAAGCATCAACAGCACCTTGATATTCTTTTTCTTTCATTAAAACATTTCCTAGATTATGAAAGGCTTTGTGTTTTTCAGGTTTTGTCTTAGCATCTTGAATGGCTTTGGCAAATTGGTATTTTGCTTCAGAATGTTGATTTTGCTTATAAATTGATGTACCTAAATTATAAGAGGAAACTGCTTTTTTCTTGAATTTAGATTGTGAAATTCTATAATTTGCTTCTGCATCGGCATATTTTTTTTCTGCAAATTCTTCGTTTCCTTTGGGCAAAAACTTATCTTTCTCTTGTGCTTTTGTTGCAAAAGAGATTAGGATTAAAAGTAATGTGATAATTTTTTTCATTGTGTTTTTGCAAAGAATTTGTGAAATTCTATTTTTTCTCTTCATTAAATAAATTCATTTTTCTAACCCATTTGGTTCTTCTTTCCAACAAAAATGTGTCTAAAAACAATAAGAAAAACCCAAAACCTAAAAACCATTGAAACTGTGATTTTAAATCGGCCATTTGTGTAGCGCCAAATTCCGTTTTTTCAGTATTATCAATCACTTTTTTCACGTAATCAACTACAACCTTGGTTGAATTTCCATCAACATATCCACCTTTTGAACTGTTAGCTATTTTCGAAAGAATTTCTGCATTTCTTTTTGTAATAACTACTTGATCGTCTTTGTCACGTTGGAAACTCTCAACAACTCCATTTCTTTTTAATGGAATTGGACCTCCTTTTTCTGTTCCTACTCCAATGGTTATGATTTTGATTCCATTTTTTTGAGCGTCTTCTGCGGCTGTTTCTGCATTATCTGTGTGGTCTTCTCCATCAGAAATTAGTATCAATAACTTATTTGTTTTGTCTTTTTTGTCAAAAAACTTAATATTGGCTAAGTCAATAGCTTGGTCTATAGAAGTTCCTTGAGAAGAAATCATTGCCGGATTCATACTTTGAAGAAACATTTTTGCCACAGCATAATCTGAAGTCATTGGTAAAACCGGAAAAGCACTTCCTGAATAGGCAATGATTCCAATTCTATCACTTCCTAATTGATTGATTAATTGTGAAACCAATTGTTTACTTTTTTCTAATCTATTAGGCGCTACATCTTCTGCAAGCATACTTTTAGAAACGTCAACCGCAAAAACAATATCGATTCCTTGACGTTTTACTTTTTCAACTTTGGTTCCCATTTTTGGGTTAACCAATCCGATAATAATAAACGTAAGTCCTAATAAAAACAAAACCATTTTCAAAATAGGCTTGAAAGTAGATTTCTCTGGACTCAATTTTTGAATCAAATCTAAATCACCAAATTCCTTCTGCTTTTTTCTTTTCCAAAATTGAACATAAAGAAAAAGCGCCACCAATATTGGTATGATAAATAATAAATATAAATAACCTTTTTCTTCTAATTCGTACATGTCTTTTAAATTCCAAATTTTTTAAATTCCAAATTCCACTATTATAATATTATGTTGGAATTTGGAATTTTATTTTATTCTTGGGATTTCCCAATTATATAAAACTTTTAAAAATTGTGTTTCTTAATGCGATTTCTATCAATAATAATATTCCTGCGATTATAACAAACAATCTGTATTTTTCGTCGTAATCATAGTACTTCAATTCTTCAATTTCTGTTGTTTCTAGTTTATTGATTTCGTTGTATATACTTTCTAATTTACTATTATTATTTGCTCTAAAATATTTTCCTCCTGTATTTTTTGCAATTGTTTTCATTAGTTCTTGGTCAATTTCTACAGGCAACATTCTATATAAAAAATCTCTTCCGTTTGGAGCATAAGCATAAGGAAATTCGGCCATTCCATTAGTTCCTAATCCGATTGTATACACTTTTATTCCGTATTCTTTTGCAATTTCTGATGCTGTTTCTGGTTCTATAAATCCTGAATTGTTTACACCATCAGTTAAAAGAATAATGATTTTGCTTTTGGCTTTACTCTCTTTCAATCGATTTACTGCTGTGGTCAATCCCATTCCGATTCCCGTTCCATCTTGAAGAACGTTGTCAAATTTAATGTCTGAAATAGCTTGTTTTACGATAGCTTTATCACTTGTAACTGGAGTTTTTGTATAAGCTTCGCCTGCATAAACCACAACACCAATTCTATCATTTGGTCGAGCGTCAACAAAATTAGTTGCTACTTCTTTCAAAGCTTCCATTCTGTTGGGTTTCAAATCTTTTGCCAACATACTACTGGAAAGGTCAATTGCCATGACAATATCGATTCCTTTAGTCGTCTTAGTTTGATTACTAATATCAACCGCTCTTGGTCGAGCTAAAGCGATAATTAAAAAACATAAAGACAAAATTCGTAATCCTGACAAATGCGGTTTTAACCTTGCCAAAATTGATTTAGAACCTTTAAATCCTTTAACAGAACTTATTTTTAGAGTAGCTGTTTGTTCTTTATTTTTCCACCAAAGCCAAGCTATTGCAAAAGGAATTAGCAAAAACAACCAAAAAAATTCAGGATTTAAAAAACTTATTTTTTCCATTGTTATTGAGCTTGTTTTAATTCGGCAGAATTAATAATTCTTTTACCAATTTTTTCGCCATATTCATCACCTTCTCTTTGAGAAACTATTATTTGTTGCAAACCACCATCTTGTTTAAACAATAAAATCTCATAATACATTTTCTCACTTTCATCTTCTTCTTTATCAAAAACAGTCATTGTTCCATAAGCTTTTACACCTGTTACACCTTTTCCTGTATTGAATTCTTCTTGTTTGAAAAGCATATTTTGTGCTCCAAGTTTTTCCCAGTTTTTTGTAATTCCGTCTAAAACCGTTTCAAATTTAATATCGGTTGTATCTTTGAATTTAATAGTGGAAACGCCAATAAATAGCTTCTGATTTAATGCTCCATATTCAAACAATTGCATTTCTTTTAGTATAGCATAAGATTCTCTTGGAAGTGATTTTTTAGCGTCAATTCTTTTTAAAACCCTAGGAGTTTCGAGGATTACTCCAGGATTTCCATACTCACTTAAAACCCATTCGCCTTCTACTAGTTCTTTGGTCTCGTTACCTAGAACAAAATCTTTGACAAAGTCGAATCCTTTTATTGCAGACGCTATTCCAACAGCTAATGCAAGAACCAAAACTGTAATAAAGACTGCGTTTTTGATGCGTTTTATTTTTTGTTCTGATGCTTTTTTAGCTAATGCTTTTTGTTTTTGCTCTTCATTCCACTCCTCTAATTCATATTTTTCTTCAACTAGTTCTGGAATGGCTTTGTGAATAGTTACAATTGTGCTTGTAATTCGTTTTTTATCTTCTTCGATTTCAAAATCGAGAGGTTTTACTTTAGCAAATTTTACTAAATCGGCTTGTTGTAATACTTTCTCTAAATTTTCAAGTATCTCTTTTGAAAGCTTTAATTTTTTGCTTTTTGCAACATTTCTCAAACTCACAATTAACTCAGAAGTAGTGCTTTCCATTGCTGGAATGTGAATTTCTTCTTCGATGTAAGTTCTTGCAATATCGGTTAATTCGGAATAATACGATTTTATTTCACCACGTTGAATAAGTTCTTTTCTTTCTAATTGTTGCAATAATGATGTTGCTTTTTCAATTGGAGTTTTATAAACGATTTCTTCAATTTTTTCAGGTTTTTTGTAATACTTTTTGAATAACCAAAAAGCTAAAAATCCTAAACCAACTAAAAGTAAAAATCCTAAAAGATATTTCCACCAATCGCTTGAGCTTTCAACAGGAATTACATCTTTAATTTCATACATTTTCTGTTTTAAGGTATCAACTTTTACATCAGCAACCTCAACTTTTAAACTATCCGAAAAAGAAGGTTTTCCGTTAATTAAAATCTGAATTCTTGGAATAGTATATTTACCTGAATCAAACTGAGTCAATCCGTATTTTTTGATTAATTCGTATTTGTCATTCGATTTAATCGTGTCTATTTTATAAGATTCTATAACTTCTAAAGCGCCAAAATTTTTGGACTTAGGAAAAACAACTTTATCTGTTTTATTCACGGATGCTTTTAAAGTCAACTTGAATTCAGCTCCGATTTTTTTCTTAGTAGAATCAATAGAAGTCGTGACTTTTTGGGCAAAAAGTGACGTTGTCAGTAGAAAAAATAATATATATAATTTGAATTTCATTTATCCTCTGGATTTAAAATAACCCAATAATTTTTTAACATAACTTTCGTCAACACGAGTGTTTACGGTTCCTGAACCACATTTTGAAAAAATGTCTTTAAAATAACCAACTTTCTGCTGGTAGTTTTTTTCGTAATTCAATCGAACATTTTTAGAACTCGTATCCACAACCATAATTTCACCCGATTCTGCATCTTCCATTTCTACCATTCCTATATTTGGCATTGTTTCTTCTCGAACATCATATACTCGAATTCCGGTGATGTCGTGTTTTTTTCCTGCTATTTTTAATGTTTTTTCGTAATCATCATCCACCATAAAATCAGAAATCAAAAATACAATGGCTTTCTTCTTTTGAGTTGATGATAAAAACTTCAAGGCTTGTGATAAATCGGTTTTTCTACTTTTAGGTTGGAATTCGATTAATTCTCGTATGATTCGGAGTACGTGTGATTTTCCTTTTTTAGGTGGAATATACAATTCGATTTCATCGGAAAACAAAATCAAACCAATTTTGTCGTTATTCTGAGTTGCTGAAAAAGCCATCGTCGCGGCAATTTCAGTTACGATTTCGCTTTTCAACTGATTTTTAGTTCCAAAACTTTCTGAACCCGAAATATCAACCATTAACATCATAGTTAATTCGCGTTCTTCTTCAAAAACCTTTACGTGTGCTTCGTTATAACGCGCAGTCACATTCCAATCGATAGCACGCACGTCATCACCAAATTGATAAGGTCGCACTTCAGAAAACGTCATTCCGCGTCCTTTAAAAGACGTATGATATTCTCCCGAAAAGATATGATCACTCAATCTTCGGGTTTTAATTTCTATTTTACGAACTTTTTTTAGTAGGTCTTTCGTCTCCATTTTCTAGTGTTCAGTAGTCAGTGTTCAGTATTCAGTTTGCTAACTGAGCACTGAGCACTGCCAACTAAATTTAAGGTACTTCAATTTCGTTAACGATTTTGTTGATGATGTCAACTGAAGTTATGTTTTCGGCTTCGGCTTCGTAGGTGATTCCGATTCTGTGACGTAAAACATCGTGAACTACTGCTCGAACGTCTTCTGGAATTACATAACCACGGCGTTTGATAAATGCATAACATTTAGCTGCTGTTGCCAAATTGATACTTCCACGAGGTGAAGAACCAAAACTTATTAATGGTTTTAGAGATTCTAATTTATATTTTTCTGGGAAACGTGTTGCGAAAATGATATCAAGAATATATTTTTCGATTTTCTCATCCATATAAACTTCGCGAACCGCTTCTTGAGCACGCAAAATTTGTTCTACCGAAACAACAGCGTTTACTTTTTCATAAGAACCTTTCAGATTTTGTCGAATAACCATACGCTCTTCATCCATTTTAGGATAATCGATAACTGTTTTTAGCATAAAACGATCGACTTGTGCTTCTGGCAATGGATACGTTCCTTCTTGCTCAATTGGGTTTTGAGTAGCAAGAACCAAAAATGGTCTTTCTAATTTAAAAGTTGTGTCACCAATAGTCACTTGTTTTTCTTGCATCGCTTCAAGCAAAGCCGATTGTACTTTGGCTGGCGCACGATTAATCTCATCGGCAAGAACGAAATTTGCAAAAATTGGTCCTTTTTTAATTGAAAACTCATTGGCTTTAATGTTGTAAATCATAGTTCCTACAACATCGGCTGGAAGCAAATCTGGTGTAAACTGAATACGACTAAAACTTCCTTGAACTGCTTGCGACAAGGTGTTTATTGCCAACGTTTTTGCCAAACCTGGCACTCCTTCAAGAAGAATATGTCCTTGACCTAAAAGTCCAATCAACAATCGTTCAACCATGTGCTTTTGACCTACAATGACTTTGTTCATTTCCATTGTCAATAAGTCAATAAAAGCACTTTCTCTTTCTATCTTTTCATTGATGGCTCTAATATCTAAAGCAGCAACATTTTCTTCCATAAATTCTATTTTTTTCGAGGCACAATTAACTATAAAATTTTAACATTTCAAAATTGAAGATTTTAACACGAATAGAATGTTAACAATGCGTTAAAACTTGTCTCTAATTCTAGTTTTTAAGGATGATTTATGATTTTGTTTTAGTAATTTTAGAGTTTTAATTTCAATTATGAGAAAAACAACATTATCACCTGTAATTGCAGGAACGATGAATTGGGGTGTTTGGGATAAAAAACTCAACACACAAGAAATGATCCATTTGATAAACATTTGTATCGAAAATAAAATTACCGCTTTTGATCATGCCGATATTTATGGTGGTTACACTACAGAAGAACAATTTGGAAAAGCATTTGACGAAAGCAAAATTTCTAGAGAGAAATTGCAATTAATTTCTAAATGTGGTATTCAACTTGAAGGAAGTAGAACTAATAAAATCAAACACTACGATTACTCGAAAGAATACATCATTTGGAGTGTAGAAAATTCGTTGAAAAATCTTCAAACAGATTATTTAGATGTTTTGCTTTTGCATCGCCCAAGTCCGTTGATGTTTGCTCATGAAATTGCTGAAGCAGTTGAAAAACTAAAATCAGAAGGAAAAATCATAGATTTTGGATTATCTAATTTTACTACTTCTCAAACCGAATTAATTAGAAGTAAAACGGAAGTTAGTTATAATCAAATTCAATTTTCAGCAACACATTATGAAGCCATGTTAGATGGAAGTTTAGATTATATGCAAACGCACGATATTCGACCAATGAGTTGGAATCCGTTAGGAACAGTTTTTAGAGAAGATATTGATCAAACAAGACGATTAAAAAAACTTTTGGTGCAATTGGTTGAAAAATATGGTGTTGGTTCAGATACTATTTTGCTTTCTTGGATTTTAAAACATCCTTCAAAAGTTATTCCTGTTGCTGGAACTGTAAATATTGCTCGAATTCAAGCATTAATGAAAGCCGTGGAATTGCCTTTAGAAAACCTAGATTGGTTCGCTATTTGGACAGAAAGCATGGGAAATAAAGTGCCTTAAATTTAGTTTTCAGTCGCAGTTTTCAGTCGCAGCATAGCACTGTAAACTGAGACTGAGACTGCAAACTAAAAAAATGATAAACAAACGCCTACTTATCAAGAACTTACTGGCTCACAATGATGAGTGTAGTTTTTATGATAAAAAACGGCAGTTGAATTTGCACACCAAGGAAGGGAAAGCTAAGTTTTTGAAACATATTTGTGCTTTATCTAATTCTAATCCTTCTAATAATTCTTATATCGTTGTTGGTGTTGAAGATGAGAATAACGAAATAACCGGAGACGATTTTTTTGATGACAGTCGCATTCAGAATTTGGTAAATGCTTTTTTGGAAAATCCACCTAAAATTCAATATGAAAATGTTCCTTTTCCGAATTTGCCTCGAGATAAAGTTGTTGGATTAGTTACTATAAAACCCAAATCTAAAACTTCCTATTTTAAGAAAAATATTCATACCATTTTGGCTAATGCTACTTTTGTAAGAAGAGGAAGCAATACCATTCCTACCGATGAAAAAATTCCGTATTCTAAACTTAATATTGAAACGGTTTTAAGCATTGAAAACAGCTCGAGAAATAGCATTTCTAATACGCTTGATGGCGTAATTGATTTTGTGAATAATCGTCATAAGGATATGCCATCAAAGTATAAGGTTTTTAAGGAATTGTTTGTGATTTGTTGGGCAGGAATTCCGAAAAAAAATAGAGATAAAACCTTTTTTACACGAGTTGATATCGAATTGGTAAACGAGCAAATTAAGTTGTTTTATTCGGCTCAAGATGATGTGACGATTGATTATGACGAAAATACTTTTACGATAACCGAATATGTGCCTTTGGGATTGAATGATAAAACAAGTTATTATCCGTTGGAACAACAAAAGTTATCTTTCTTTGATAATGGCTATTATAAAATAGAAACCGAAATGCTTTTTGAACCACCACAATACAATCGAAAAGTTTTGTTTCATATTTATAATTCTAATTTATCTTTGTTGAATAAATTGCAAAAAGGAATCGAATTATCTGATAGAGAACATAAAGATTTGATTAATTTGCCATCCACTCTAATGATTTGTTACCTCAACGGATTTGAAGATGCCAAACAGAAATTAATTGAAGCAAAACCTTTATTGAAATTGCATCCTTTTACAACTGTTTATGTAAATTTTAAGGAAGTAATGCGAGTTTTGAGGAAGGTGAAATATAATAAACAAAATGAATAGAACATTAGTAATTGGAGATATACATGGCGGTTTACGAGCGTTGCATCAAATAATGGAGCGCGCTAGTGTTACAACAAATGATACTTTAATTTTTCTTGGTGATTATGTTGATGGATGGAGTCAATCGCCTCAGGTAATAGATTATTTGATTGATTTAGGTCAAAAACAAAAATGCATCTTCATCAGAGGAAATCACGACGAACTCCTTTTAGATTGGCTTGAAAACAGCACTGATAATAGAGAATGGTATAAACATGGTGGAGAAGCTACTGTTATCGCCTATTCAACAATTTCTGAAGCAACAAAGTTGAAACATATTGCATTTTTAAAGTCATTGGAAAACTATTATTTAGATGATAAAAACAGGTTGTTTATTCATGCTGGTTTTACCAATATGAATGGCATTGCTTATGAATATTTTCCGAAATTATTTTATTGGGATAGAACCTTGTGGGAAACTGCTTTATCGTTGGATGAAAACTTAGAAAAAACAAGTTGGTTTTATCCAAGAAGATTGACTTTATATGATGAAATTTATATTGGTCACACACCTGTAACAAGAATAGGTGAAACTATTCCAATCAAAAAAGCATGCATTTGGAATGTAGATACTGGGGCTGCATTTAAAGGACCTTTGACAATTATGGATGTAGATTCTAAAGAATTTTGGCAAAGCGAACCACTAAATAATTTGTATCATACTGAAAAAGGAAGGAATTAATAGTTATAGGGTTGCGTGTTGTAGGTATTGAAATTTAGAGTTAACCATTGAAATTGATTCTTGAAGTTGACTTTTGAAGTTGACTTTTAAAGTTGCTATTGAAATGGATTGCTTATATTTGCACTCTAAAATTTACAGAAATTATGAAAAGAGTTATTACATTATTACTTGTGTTAACTGCAAGTTTTGCAAATTCGCAAGCGTTTAAAGGAAAAGGAGATAAAAAATTTCAAGTTGGTGCGACAATGCAAGAATATGGAACTGGAATTGCTGCAACTATTGATTTTGGAGCAGGAGAAAATATTTCTTATGGATTTACAACTTCTTATTTATTAAATACTACAACCAAAGCAGGAACACCTAAATTTGCTGATAAATTTGATGCTAAAGCGCGTTTCAATGCTAATATTGGAAATGTTTTGAATATTAGTGACAAATTAGATGTTTACCCAGGACTTGATTTAGGTTTAAGGAATTTTGGTGCTCATCTTGGTGCAAGGTATTTTTTTACAGAAGGTTTTGGAATTTACACAGAAGCTGGAATTCCTTTGGCGAAATATGATTCAAACACTATTGGATATGAGAGATTCAATAATCAGTTTGTGTTTCAAATTGGTGCTTCATTCAACTTATAATCTTATAAAATGAGTGTAGTTACAGAAAAAAGATTAAAAGACAGAAGTGGTTCTTTGTGTGAAATTAGTGGAAGTGATGAAAATTTGGTTGTCTATTTAGTAGAACCAAAAACTGAAGCTACTCCTGAAAATTGTATTTTAATAACAAAATCATTAAGAGATCAAATTCAAAATCCTGAAACCATGAATCCAAACGATTGGCGTGGTTTAAGTGATAGCATGTGGAATGAAAATCTTCCTGTACAAATTGTTTCTTGGAGAATGCATGCGCGTTTAAAAAACATGGATATGTTAGAAATGATGTATCTGGATGAAGATGCTCTTGAATGGGCAAAAGCAACTGGCGAAGCCGATGATGACGAAGGAAAAATTGTTCACAAAGATTCTAACGGAAATGTACTTTTGGATGGTGATTCAGTAGTTTTAATAAAAGATTTAGATGTAAAAGGAGCAACTTTCACTGCAAAACGTGGTGCTGCTGTTCACAACATAAAATTAGTTTGGGACGATGCCAACCTTATTGAAGGACGTGTTGAAAATCAAAGTATTTTCATTTTAACGCAATACGTTAAGAAGACAAAATAGTTTAGACACGAATTGCACGAATTTTCACGAATTCTAAATAGGTTGAAATTATACGAATAAAAAAAGTCCCGATAATCTCGGGACTTTTTTGTCTATATTCTATTATCTTTTTTCTATGCTCTAGAGATTACAAATCAAATTTAATTCCTTGAGCCAATGGCAATTGATCTGAATAATTGATTGTATTTGTTTGTCTTCTCATGTATACTTTCCAAGAATCAGAACCAGACTCTCTTCCACCACCAGTTTCTTTTTCACCGCCAAAAGCACCACCAATTTCAGCTCCAGAAGTTCCGATATTTACGTTGGCAATTCCACAATCTGAACCTGCAAAAGACAAGAATTTTTCAGCTTCTTTCATTTCGTTAGTCATAATTGCAGATGATAATCCTTGAGCAACACCATTTTGTTTTGCAATTGCATTTTCAACTTCGCCACTATATTTCATTAAATATAAAATTGGTGCAAAAGTTTCGTGTTGAACGATTTCAAAAGAATTTTCAGCTTCAATAATTGCTGGTTTTACATAACAACCCGATTCGTAACCTTCGCCAGAAAGTACTCCACCTTCAACCAATACTTTTCCACCTTCAGCTTTTGCTTTTTCAATGGCAGCCAAATAAGTGTTTACAGCATCCGTATCAATTAATGGACCAATATGATTTTTTTGATCCAATGGATTTCCAATAGTCAACTGACCATAAGCGCCAACAATAGCATCTCTAACTTTATCATAAACACTTTCGTGGATGATTAATCTTCTAGTTGAAGTACAACGTTGACCAGCAGTTCCAACTGCACCAAAAACAGCACCAGGAACAACCACTTTTAAATCAGCTGATGGTGTAATAATGATAGCATTGTTTCCGCCTAATTCTAATAAAGATTTTCCGAAACGCTGTGCTACAGTTGCACCAACAATTCTTCCCATTCTTGTTGAACCTGTTGCAGAAATTAACGGAATTCTAGCATCAGTAGTCATCATTTCACCTACTTTATAATCACCATTGATGATACATGAAATACCTTCTGGTAAATTATTTGCTTTTAAAACTTCTGCAATAATATTTTGACAAGCAATAGAGCATAATGGCGCTTTTTCAGAAGCTTTCCACACACAAACATCACCACAAATCCATGCTAATGCTGTATTCCAAGACCAAACCGCTACTGGAAAGTTGAATGCAGAGATAATTCCAACAACCCCAATTGGATGCCATTGTTCTCTCATAACGTGACCTGGACGCTCAGATGGTATAGTTTGTCCGTTTAATTGACGTGATAAACCAACTGCAAAATCGCAGATGTCAATCATTTCTTGAACTTCACCATATCCTTCTTGCAACGATTTCCCCATTTCGTAAGAAACTAATTTTCCTAATGGTTCTTTTAATTCTCTTAATTTGTTCCCAAATTGACGAACAATTTCTCCACGTTGTGGCGCTGGCATTGCTCTAAAAGTAAGGAAAGCAGCCGTTGCAGTTTGCATTACTTTTTCGTAATCTTCTGCGGTAGTTGTTTTTACTTTTCCTATTAGTTGACCATCAACTGGCGAGTAGCTTTCAATAATTTCACCATTTGAAAAATGATTATTTCCTGTAGAAGTTCCTTCATTAATAGCTTTTACTCCAAGAATTTCTAATGCTTCGGTCATGCCGAATTGTTGAGCAATTGTTGACATTATGTGTTTTTTTTGAATGTTTTTTAAATTTTATACAAAAATAGTAGTTTTTTTTGAATATTAGGCAGTTTATATCTTTTGGCAAAAACACTAAAGACCTTATTTTTTATCTACAAATCTTTCGTCAGATTCCATAGTTGTCCCACACTTTTCACAAGTTCGAAGGTGTTCTGAATTGTAAAAATGTTTAAAATGAGATAAGAAATCAGTTTCTATGTTATGAAGTTCAAAATAGACTTCATATAATTTATGATTGCAATTTTCGCAAAACCAAAGCAAACCATCTGGAATATCTTTACCTTCTCTTTTTCGTTCAACAACTAAACCTATCGAACCTTCTGTTCGTGATGGAGAATGAGGCACTTTAGCTGGAAGCAGAAACATATCACCTGCAGAAAGTTTCATAGCTTTCTTTTTACCATTTTCTTGAACATAAACCGTTATATCTCCTTCTAACTGATAAAATAATTCTTCGGTTTCATTATAATGAAAATCTTTGCGAGCATTTGGACCGCCAACTATCATTACAATATAATCACCAGAATCTATATAAAGATTTTTATTTCCAACTGGTGGTTTTAGAAGGTGTCTGTTTTCTTCAATCCATTTATTGAGATTGAAAGGTTTTTGAATTGACATAATACTATAATGTTTTTACGAAATTACAAAAAATAAAAAAGGTTAGCATTAAACTAACCTTCTAATATCTTTATTTTATTTCAATTTCTAGCGGATTAAATATCTGAGGGATTTTTTTGGGGTCTTTTTCATAAACTGAGATAGTCCCTTTTACTGTAATTTCTTTTCCAACAGATTGAGAAAGATCTAATTGATGTTCTTCAAGGTATTTGTTAGATATAACAACTGTAAATACATTGTCTGGATAAGGTTTGTCAATATTTATATAATTAGTTGATTTTCCTTCAGATGCCAACTTAAAAGAAGCAACTTTACCTTTCAAAATAACTTCTTTCCCAATATATTCTTTTGCTTGAGATGTTGTTATAGTTTCTTGAGCAAATGATGTTGTAACAAGAATTAAAAATGTGATAATAAAAAACTTTTTCATAATACTAATTTAAAAAGGTTAGCATAAACTAACCTTAGATTTTTTTAATTCAATTGTTTAATCAAATAGATATAAACTGGAAAGTGATCGCTAAATCCGGGTTCGCTTTGAGAATTTCTGAGCGGATATCCTTTATATTGTCCAGTGGTCTGAATTAGGAATGGTTTGTTATAAATTCCTGCCTTCCAATATCTAAAAGAGGTATAATCATTTCTAGTTAATGGTTCTGAAATCATAATTTGATCAAAAATATCACCAGAATCTCTGTAAAACAATGTTGCATTTCCTTCTTTTGCCATTTGTTCAAATGGATTATAAATATCTCCAGATGTTTTCAATTCAGATTTTTTAAGTTTAGCTCCAATACCAACTTTAACACTTTTATTATAAGAGCCATCATTTAAATCACCCATGGTAATGATTTTAGCCTCTGGATTAATCTTAATTAACGAATCAATTATTTTTCTGTTAAGTGCTCCGGCAGCCTCACGAAATGGTGAACTTTTTTTCTCACCTCCAGAACGAGAAGGCCAGTGATTAACAATAATATTTACTTCTTCTCCATCTAGAAAGCCCGTAACCAAAAGTTGATCACGAGTGTAAACTCTTTCAGAAGTATTATCGATCTCTACATTATCATCTGTTGCTTCTCCTTTGTCTTTCTTATCTTCTTTACCTTGTTGATTTTTATAAATCAATAAAGGAATATTAACATAGCTTGTTGGCTTAAAATGTTTTTTCTGATATAGCAAAGCCACATCAATTCCTCTTTTGTCAGGAGAATCAAAGTGAACAATTCCATAATCTCTATTAATTAATTTTGGTTGTTTCACTAAGTCTTCCAAAACCCTTCTGTTTTCAATTTCACAGCCTCCAATAAATGTTGGAGAATTTGTTGGGTTTTCACCGGTACCTATTTCAGAAAGTACTCTGGCAAGATTGTCTAATTTCTTTTTATATTTTCTTCCTGTCCAATTCATTGCTCCATCTGGCAACCACTCTTCATCATTATTAGAACCATTAATTGTATCAAACAAGTTTTCAAAATTGTAAAACGCAACGGTATGAATAATATACTTTTTTGACTGGGCATTTACCGCTATTGTTGCGAATAAAACAAAGAAAACGGCAATTAAGTTTTTAATTTTCATTTTAACTATATTAATTAATTATGAAGTTTAACACAAACTTCACGCCAAAAGTAAATAATATTATTAAAAGATGTACATTTGTAGGCTGTTAAGTTTTTATTAACACTTAACGAAAAGAAAATTAATTTAATTCAATTTATGAAAAAACTTGTCATTAGTATTTTGTTTGTGATGCAAGTGTGTTTTGTATTTGCACAAACAGGTACTGGATTTTCCGGAAAAGTTGTTGACTCAAAAACACAAAAACCATTACAAAATGTTGTTGCCACTATTCAGAACAGTAATTTAACTGAAATTACAGATGCTGAAGGGAAATTTGTTTTTAAATCAGTGCCGGCTGGTTCACAATTATTAGTAGTAAAAAGTGATGGTTATAAAGACCAACTATTAGCTATTGATGTAGAACAAGGAAAAATTTTAGATTTAGGTGTTGTTGTTTTGGAAGAAGATGTTACCGAAGAACAACAATTAAGTTTAGTTACCATCACAGATAACGATTTGGGTGATGATAACAGTGGTTCAGAGAGCACTTCTGGACTTTTACAAGCATCAAGAGATGCTTTTCAACAAGCTGCTGCTTTCAACTGGGGTCTTGCAAGATTTAGAATTCGTGGTTTAGATAATGAAAATGCTACAACCATGATTAATGGAGTAGCAATGAATAAAATATATGATGGAAGACCACAATGGGGTAACTGGGGTGGATTGAATGATGCTACTCGTAACCAAGAATTTACAATGGGTTCTGCACCATCAGACTACACTTTTGGTGGGATTTTAGGAACACAAGAGATTAATACAAGAGCTTCTATTTATAGACCAGGTTCGAGAGTGTCGTTTTCAGGAACAAACACTAATTATAGCTGGAGAACTATGGGTACACATGCTTCAGGAATGAATAAAAACGGATGGGCATTTGTAGTATCTGCATCTAGAAGATGGGCTCAAGAAGGATATTTTGAAGGAACTGATTACAGTGCTAACTCAGTTTTTGCAAGTGTTGAGAAAAAAATCAACGAAAAACATTCGTTAAACTTTACTTCAATATACGCTGAAAATAGTCGTGGAAGAAATTCTCCTAATACAGATGAAGTAAACAGAATTGCAGGATACAGATATAACTCTTATTGGGGTTATCAAGATGGAAAAAAACGTAACTCTAGAGATAGAGATGTAACTGAACCAATATTAATGTTAAATCATTTCTGGAAAGTTACTAACAAAACTAATATCACCTCTGGTATTACTCATCAATTTGGTAAAATTGGAAGTAGTAGAATCGATAACCAAGGTGCAGATAATCCTGATCCAACTTATTACAGAAATTTACCAAGTTACTATACTTCACTTTGGAATCCAGATGATTACACAGATTTCCAAGGAGATGATCCTGCAAATATTGCTTTAGCAGCCGATGCTAAATTTTTAAATAACAGACAATTAAATTGGAATGAAATGTATCAAGCCAATTTGTCTACTGCAGATGGTCATAGTGCCTATATCTTGTATGAAGATAGAACTGATGACAAATTATGGACAGCCAATACCGTAATTAATTCTCAATTAGCAGATAATATAGTATTAAATGCTGGTGGGACTTTTAAAAGTTTAAAATCACACAACTTTGCCAACCTTCTTGATTTACTTGGTGGTCAGTATTATGAAGACTACGATAATTTTCAAGTTGGTAATGAACAACAATCTGATTTAAATAATCCAAATAGAAAAGTTGGTGTTGGTGACACTTTTGCATACAACTACAATTTAATGGCAACTACATTTGAAGCCTTTACTCAATTTAAATTTACATACAAAAAAGTAGATTTTTATTTAGCTCAGACTTATACTAAAAACCAATATCAAAGAGAAGGTTTATACAAAAATGGTTTATATCCAACAAACTCATTTGGTAAAGGTGATAAGATATCTTTTGAGAACTTTGGTTTTAAAGGTGGCTTAACCTATAAAATATCTGGTAGACATTTCTTGAATTTTAATGGAGTTTATTTGACTAAAGCGCCTTCAATGCGTAATGTTTTTCCAAATGCTAGATTAAATAATAATATTACTTTGGGAATTGAAAATGAAAATATTTCAAGTTTAGATGCAAGTTATGTGATTAGAACTCCTAAATTTAAATCTAGAATTACAGCTTACATGTCAAGCATTAAAAATGCAACAGAAACTTCATTCTTCTTTGGTGAAGGTATTTTTGATGATGATAATGGAGATGGTGGAGATGCATTTGTTGCAGAAACTGTAACAAATATTGAAAAAAGAAATATAGGTCTTGAATTGGGTATGGAGTATCAGCTTACTTCAACAATTAAATTAACAGCTAACGCTGCATACGGAGAGTATACTTATAACAACAACCCAAATGTTGTGTTGAATAACGACAACTTAGCTTCTCCTACCAATACAAATCCTATTATTGATTTTGGACAAGCAAATCTAAAAGGATATAGATTATCTGGTGGACCTCAAACTGCAGCTTCATTTGGTATTGAATATCGTGATCCAAAATTTTGGTGGATTGGAGCTAATGCAAATTACTTAGCAAACAATTATCTTGATGTTTCGGCATTATTAAGAACGCAAAACTTTTTTAGAAATCCATTAGATAATGAAGGACTTCCTTTTCCTGAAGCTACTAACGAAAGAGCTAAAGAATTGCTAAAACAAAAAGAATTTAATAACTTTACTTTGGTAAACTTAACTGGTGGTAAATCTTGGAAAATCAAAAGTAGCACTTTCGGATTTTTTGCATCATTAAACAATGTATTTGATATTCAATATAAAACTGGCGGTTTTGAACAAGCTAGAAATGCAAATTTCAGAGAAGTTAACCAAGATGTATCAAGTGGAACACCTGCTTTTGCACCAAAATATTTTTACGGTTTTGGAAGATCATACTTCCTAAATTTATATGTAAACTTTTAATAAAATATAGTTATGAAAAAAACAATTTTATTCCTTTTAGGAGTTATGGTAATGACTTCTTTTACGGCATGTTCTCCGGAAGAAGATATTAAAAACCCAGATTTTCAACCATACAAACTTTTTGAAGATTTTACTTCAAATACTACTGATGGTGCTGTAATTAATTTAGCTGGATGGACAAATTTTGCTGAAGCAGGAACTGTAAAGTGGAACCAAGGTATTTATTATTCTGATAAATATGCTGAATTTACAAGCTTTCAGTCTGGACAAGCTGTAAATATTGCTTGGTTAGTATCACCAAAAATCAATGTTGAATCAAACTCAAAATTAGCATTTGATGTGGCACAGGCTTATGTGTCAACTGCTGCAAATTCAATTGAGCTTTTAGTTTCAACAGATTTTGATGGAACAAATGTAACTGCAGCAAATTGGACAGTTGTAAATTTTACAAAACCGCCTTTAAACTTCGATACCAATTTTGATTTTTTTAGCTCTGGGTTAATCGATTTATCTACTTATGCAAATCAAGATGTTTATCTAGCATTTAAAGTAAAAGGGTCTGGTACTAATACTTCATTAGATGGTACTTATTCAATTGACAATGTTAGAATTATTAACAAAAACTAATAGTAAAGGTAAAAATGAAAAAATCAATTTTAAAAAATATATTTACTCTGGCATTTACAGCAATTTGTTTATCAAGTTGTGTTAATGACGACTCATACGATGTGCCAGAAAATACATTGAAAACCTACGAGTTGACTCCGACAATAGCTGTTAACCAAATTGTAGCTACATCAACACCTGTTCTGTATACAGCAGATGATATTATTGAAGCTTATGTAACATCAAGTGATGAAAAAGGGACATTTTACAAATCAATTTCTTTCCAAGATTTAAAAAATACTGCAACTACTATCAAAGGATTTAGCGTACCATTAAATATAACTACTTTGTATGGTAAAGGTTTTACTCCTGGTAGAAAAGTCTTTATTAAACTTAAAGGACTTTATGTTGCTAACGTTTTTGGTTCATTACAAATTGGTAGTCTGTTTGAAGGCGAAATTGGAAGAATTGCTGAGAATGTATGGCAAAACCATTTATTACCATCAGCGACTATAGTTCCTGAAAGTGACTTAGTAAGACCTTTTTCATTGAGCGCTGCTTATGCTGATGTTAACCAAAATACATTAATTGACTTAAGCCCTGTTCAATTTGACGAAAGTTCTATAAACAGAACCTATTATGATGTTGATTCTGGTGGTGGTGCTACTAATCATGCAATAATTGCAACATCAGGAGGAACTAGCAGAATATTAAGAATGAGTAGTTTTTGTCCATTTTCTGGAAATACAGTTCCATCTGGAAGTGGAACAATTAGAGGTGTTTTAACAAAATATGATACCGATTTTCAATTTATCGTAAGATATGAAAGTGACTTTAAATTAAATAGTCCTAGAGTTGATGTTTTCCCTCCAATTGTTGGTAATGCAATACAATACCTTGGTGTGTTTACAGAAAATTTTGAGAGTTATACAGCTGGTTCTGCAACAACTGGACAAAACAATTTTCCAAAATATATAAATGATCCTGTTGTTGGTTCAAAAACATGGAGAACAAGATCATCTAGTGGTACTAAATATATCGAAATGTCCTCTTTCGGTAATCCTGTAGAAAATAACAGAACTTTATTCATTGTTCCAGTTGATATGACTACAGCAAATAATTTATCATTTAAAACTAGAACAAATTTCTATAATGGTGAGACTTTAAAAGTTTACTACAGTACAAATTATGTTCCTGGTTCAGCAATAAGTTCAGCTACGTTAGTAAACATTACTTCTAATTTTACTTTTTCGACTGCGAATACTTCAACTGCATCATTTACAAATAGTGGTGTATATTCTATACCAACATCTGTAACTGGAAATGGATTTTTCATATTTGAATATACTGGTTCAGGGTTAACAAGTCCTACGCTTACAACAAATATGCAAATAGATGATATTGTGGTGAATTAATTTTTTACAATATAAATCATATAAAAAGAGCTTCCAGAATTGGAAGCTCTTTTTGTTTATAAAAACATAAGTTCCTTAATTAAAACATGGAATTTAGGTGTTTTAAAATTATGCTAATAAAAAACGTATTGTTCTTTTATGATTATTAAATTTTCTAAAAACATAATCCGTTTATAACTATTTTTTTAAGTACATTATGGTTTTCTATTCTTTAAGAACGAACGAACATCTTCCCTTAATAAGCTTTCTATAAACTCTTTGGACACTAATTTCTTATTCTTCTCTGGATTGGTGCTTTGTTGATACCAGTAATCGTTCATCTTAAGAATATACAAGTTATTTGGAACCTCTTTAATATTTACAAATTTATAACTACCATCTAAAGAAACAATCTTCTCTACGTAATCATTACCAGAATATTTTTTACTTAAGCTTTTCCATTTCCTGTCTTCTTGATTTTGTTCTGTTTCATAGATTTCATCAAATAAAAAACCACAATTTGATTTATCAGAATAACATATAGAATTAACATATTTACCTTCTTCAATTTTTATAATTCTAAAGGTAATAATCCATTTAAACCCTAATTTTTCCATTTCATTAGTAACAATATCAATTATCATTGTTCTTGTTAATCCAAACGATTTAACATCTGAATTTTTATAATGTGCTGTATAATCGTAAAAATTAAAATAATTAGTTGAATCTATTTTAATGTCTTGAGCTTTTATTGATAAACTGCAAAGTAATATAAGGATATATAATTTTATTTTTTTCATTGTTAAAGATGAAAGTGAATATTATTTAACGGCTAATTTATATAATAACTAATTAGAATAAAAACTAAATTAAAAATAGATAACAAAAACGTTTTTAAGGTCTTGAAAAGCATGTTTTCTGAAAAACATCTTGTAGTAACTATTATTAATAATCGCAGCTAAAAACAAACAAAACCAAGCTTTGTTTTGAATTAATAGATAATTAATACCAAATAAAAAAACCGAGACTTTCATCTCGGTTTTTAAATCTTATTGATTAAATCTTAATTATTTCACGATTAAGAATTCTGAACGTCTGTTTTGAGAATGTTCTTCTTCAGTACATTTATCACATGCAACCTTAGGCTCAGATTCACCGAATCCTTTTCCTGAAATTCTTTCAGCTGAAATACCTTTAGAAATTACATATTGAACAGTCGCTTGCGCTCTTCTTTCAGATAAAGTCATATTGTAATCATCACTTCCTCTTCTATCAGTGTGAGATTTAGCATAGATTACTAACTTATCATTATTCTTCATTACTTGAACTAATTTATCTAATTCAAATGCTCCTTCTTGAGTGATGTTGCTCTTATCAAATTCAAAATAAATTGGTTTTAAGATAATCTCTGTTGGAGTAACTATTACATCAATTGGTTGTAATGCTGCATCAACTTTAGCAGTTGGCCCTTTGCTTTTTGCAACTGGGAATACATTTCCTTCGAAACCATCTTTAGACGCTTGAATTGAATATGGCTTATCACATTCAACTCTAAAATTAACTTCTCCTTTATCGTTAGAAGTTTCAGTTGCAATAACATTTTTCTTGTCATCAAGAATAGCAACTTTAGCATTTGATAAAATCTCACCAGTTTTTGCATTAGTCACAACAACTAATAAATCAACACCACAAATAGGAGTAGCGCTAAAGATATCGTCATTACCATTTCTGTTACTAGATAAGAATCCTAAGTTTTTAGCTTTATTAAAAGTAAAAGCGAAATCATCTTTTTCAGTATTAACAGGTTTACCCATATTTACTGCTTCAGAACCTTTAGCTAAATCAATTTGGTAAACATCATATCCACCTAAACCTTGTTTTCCGCTTGAAGCAAAATACAAAGTAGAATTATCATCCGCAATGAATGGGAAACTTTCATTTCCTTCGGTATTTACTTTATTTCCTAAGTTTTCTGGAGCACCATAAGTATCACCATTAACAGAAACTTTCCAAATATCTACACCACCTAAACTACCTGGCATATTAGAAGAGAAGTATAATGTTTTACCATCTCTACTTAAACTTGGATTACTCAAAGAATAATCTTTACTATTGAAAGGAAGTGGTTTAATATTAGTCCAAGAGTCACCAGATTTAGTAGCAACATAAAGATTGTTTTTTCCAAGTTTCAATTTATTTACTTTATCTTTTTCGAAAAGACCTTCTCTAAAACTATCACTTGAAAAATACATTGTATTTCCATCAGAACTAATTGTTACTGGTCCATCATGAAACTTTGAATTTACAGATGTTAAAGTAGACGCCTCAGAAAAAGTTCCTGAATCACCCATTGTAGAAGTATAAACATCTAAAAACGGTTCGTCATTCCAACCATAATTTTTTCTAGCACCATTTCTAGCACTTGTAAAATAAAGCGTGTTATCATACATTACTGCACCAAAATCTGATTTATCTGAACTTACAGCTAAAGAATTAACAGTATAACTTACATTTTTTCCTAAAATTTTTGGAACATAGTTCGGGTTTTCTTTAAAAGCTTTAGCTCTCAAATCATTTGGAACCATAGAGGCAAATTTATTCATTTGCTTGTTAGCTTCTTCATATTTACCATTTGCTTTAAGCATTTGAGCATATCTAAAATAGGTTTCTGCATCTTGAGAAGATTCTGTTGCTTTGGCATACCAAGTTGAAGCTTCTGTTGTGTTAAACATGTTATAGTATGTATCAGCAAGTTGCTTATAAACATATCCATCACCTTTACCATTATCAACCAATTTTTGATATTCCTTAGCGGCAGAAACATACTCATATCTACTGAATAATTTATCTGCAGCTTTTGTGTCTTTATTTTGTGCAAAAACAGATGCGCTAATTGCTACAAAACTTAATGCTATATATAGATTTTTCATTTTTTACTTTTATTTATGTTAGAAATATCTTGGAGATTGTGATACTTTTTTCGGGAAATTCAAATCGAACAACAAAATCACCTCATGAGAAGATGGTGTTGTAATATTCAAATCTGAAACAATGTGGTCGTATGCATATCCAATTTTTAAATTTGGAGTTATTGCATAATTAACCATCGCTCCAAATGAATCCTCTAATCTGTATGTTGCACCAACTTCAAACTTATCATTAAACATAAAGTTAGTTGAAACATCAAGAGATGTTGGAGCGTTAAATGCAGATTTAATCATTGCAAATGGTTTAAATTTAACGTTAGGGGTTAAATCAAACACATATCCACCTGTTAAGAAATAGTGTTGTGTATCTGTACCAAACTGTCTACCATTAAAATCCAAATGCTTTGATTTTAACATATTAGGAACAGATAAAGCAACATAATATTTGTTTGTATAATAAAATAAACCTGTTCCTAAATTCAAAAAGGTATTGTTTGTATTTGATGCAAAGGCAGGGTCATTTGGATCAGGAACGTTTCCGTTACCAATTTGACTAAACAATGCAACTTTATGAAAAGTAGCACCACCTTTTAGACCAAAAGCTAACCTATGCTCTCCTCCTAAATTTAAAGTATAAGAAAAGTCAGCATAGATATTATTTTCTTCAACTGGTCCAATTTTATCTGAAATTACAGATAAACCTAAACCAACATTCTTACCAACTGGACTGTGTAAAAAGAATGTTCCTGTTGTTGGTGCATCTTCAATTTGAACCCATTGTTTTCTGTAAAGCAAACCACCAGCAAGGTTTTCTTTAGATCCAGCATAAGCAGGGTTAATAACACTCATATTATACATATACTGAGTGTAGTGAGGGTCTTGTTGTGCACTCATTTCAAGGAATGTCAACAAAGCAAACGCAGTTAAGAAATATATTTTTTTCATTGTTTTGAAATTTATCATTATATAGTTAGTTTGTTATTTTATTTCTCTGTTAATATAAATCCAACCTGTTTTGCTTGGCTGATTGTTTTTAAATTCTATCACATAATAATAAGTACCATCTGGTAATTCATTTCCATTATCAGATTGTCCTACCCATTCTTTGGTATATTCTGATTTAGAATAAACATTTGTACCATATCTATTATAGATACTTAATTTCTGAACATTAAGATTTTGTAAATCAAAGAATTCATTAAAACCATCGTTATTAGGAGAAATACCTTTTTGAATTGTACAGTAAATACTTGATAATGTTATCTGATGCGTTAATGTACATCCAGCTGCTGTAGTTACTGTTAGATCAAAAGTTAAAGGTAATGGTTCAGTAGTTGTGGTTCCATTTACATAACTTGTTACATCAAAAGTAGAATTTGTTCCAACTGGTAAACTGTTATATACCCAGTTAAAAGTTGCAGTATTTACATCAAAACTACCATTTGTTGGTGTAACTTCTAAAACAAAATTATTGTTAACACATGCTCCATCTATAACAAAATCAAATGGTGGAACAAATGTTACTGTTCCAGAATCACTTAAACTTGAACAACCTGTTGTGGTATCTGTAATAATTACAGAATATACTCCAGATATAGTTGTAAAGAAAGAAGAAACGTTTCCTGGACTTGTCACTCCTGATGGAACTGTCCAAACATAAGTATATGTTCCAGATGTTCCTGGTGTAGCAGAAACAGTTGCTGAACCACCTTGACAAATTGTTACGTCGTTTACAGTAACAGTTGGATTTGGATTTATTGAAACTGTTCCACTTGCACTTGGGCTTATACATCCAGTTGCAGTATTTGTAATAACAACGCTATATGTACCAGCAATTGTTGTACTAATTGTAGCATTATTACCTGGATTTGTTGCTCCAGCTGGAACAGTCCAAGCATAACTATAAGTTCCTGAAACACCTGGCGTTGCAGTAATTGTTGCAGTAGAACCTTGACAAACTGTTGTGCTACTAACTGTAACAGTAGGGTTTGCGTTAATAGTTACAATTCCTGAAGCGCTTGAACTAACACAACTTGTAGCTGTATTTGTAATAACAACTGAATAAGTTCCTGATACCGTTGCAGTAAATGTTGCAACGTTTCCAGGGTCAGTCGCTCCTGTTGGAACGGTCCAAACATAATTATATGTACCTGCTACACCAGGTGTAGCAGTTACTGTAGCTGGAGTACCAGTACAAACTGTAGGACTATTAACAGTTACTGTAGGATTAGAATTAATAGTTACAACACTTGAAACACTTGTACTACTACAACCAGAAGTTGCATCAGTAATTACAACTGAATATGTTCCAGAAATTGTTGCGTCAAATGTTGCAACGTTTCCTGGGTCTGTCGCTCCTGTTGGAACTGTCCATACATAGTTATATGTACCTGCCGCACCTGGCGTAGCTGTTACTGTAGCTGGAGTACCAGCACAAACTGTTGGGCTATTAACGGTAACTGTAGGATTAGCGTTTATTGTAGCAATTCCTGAAGCACTAGAACTAGTACAACTTGTTGCTGTATCTGTAATAACTACTGAGTAAGTTCCTGAAACTGTTGCATCAAAAGTTGCTACGTTTCCTGGGTCTGTTGCTCCTGTTGGAACTGTCCAAACATAATTATATGTTCCTGCCGCACCTGGAGTAGCAGTTATTGTAACTGGAGTACCAGCACAAACTGTTGGGCTATTCACAGTTACTGTTGGATTAGCATTAATAGTTACAACAGAAAAAACACTTGGACTAGTACAACCAGAAGTTGTGTCAGTAATTACAACTGAGTAAGTTCCTGAAATAGCTGCATCAAATGTTGCTACGTTTCCTGGGTCTGACGCTCCTGTTGGAACTGTCCAAACATAGTTGTATGTACCTGTCGCACCTGGCGTAGCTGTTACTGTGGCTGGAGTACCAGCACAAACTGTTGGACTATTAACAGTTACAGTAGGAATAGCATTTATAGTTACAATTCCAGATGCACTAGAACTAACACAACTTGTAGCTGTATCTGTAATAACAACTGAGTAAGTTCCTGATATTGTTGCATCAAATGTTGCAACGTTTCCAGGGTCTGTTGCTCCTGTTGGTACGGTCCAAGCATAATTATATGTACCTGCCGTACCTGGTGTAGCTGTTACTGTAGCTGGAGTACCAGCACAAACTGTAGGGCTATTAACAGTTACTGTAGGATTAGTATTAATAGTTACAACACTTGAAGCACTAGAGCTACTACATGCAGTTGTTGTATTTGTTATAACAACTGAGTATGTTCCTGATAATGTTGCATCAAATGTTGCAACGTTTCCTGGGTCTGTCGCTCCTGTCGGAACTGTCCAAACATAATTATATGTTCCTGCCGCACCTGGAGTAGCAGTTATTGTAGCTGGAGTACCAGCACAAACCGTTGGGCTATTAACTGTAACAGTTGGACTATTAGCATCAACTAGAATTATTGGTGCATTATTAGTTAATAAACAACTATTGATTGACAATAAGAAGTTAGAGTAATTTCCTGAATTTAAACCTGTAATAACATATTGACCAGAAGCATTAGTAGTTACGTTGTTTGGACCAACTGTAGTTGTACCATCTTGATATGTTAAATCATATGCTTCATTAGGTGCTAAACCAGAAATTGTAATTGTACCATCTGTACCACCACAAGTTGTTGGATTTGTACTTGTATATAAAGGTTGAGCTTGAATTGTATATGTAGCAATATAATTTGCACCATTATTATTAATTAATATAGTGTCATCACAAGCTGTCGTTGAGTTTACATCACCTGTAACATCATAATAAACTTCTAAAACATAATCACCTGGAGCATAAGCTGTCAAGTTAATTGGTGATTGAGAATCATTCAATACTCTTTGCCATTTTTGGTCACCTGTAATACACGGACCTCCAGATGGGAAAGTACCTCCTCCACAATTATCAAAGAAAGGTAAATCTAATACTGTAAATGCGCCTGGAGTTGTAGCCGCAGGATAAATTCTATAATTTAATCTAGCACTACAAACATTAGCTGTTGCAGATTTAAATGTTTTTACTTCTGCACCTCTTAAAATTAATGTATTTGAATTTTGTACATAGGTTCCTAAATCCGTATTTGGGAAAACATTTGATGCAGGTCCTATTATATCTATTCCTGAACCAACAGTATTAAAGAAATTTGAAGTCGCACAATTTGTCAACCAAACTGCACTTGCATAACTACCAAAATCACAACTCGGTAAAACAGTAACATTTAATGTTGTTGTTGTAGCACATTGACCTGGATCTGGAGTAAATGTATAAGTTCCAGAAGCCGTATTACTAACTATCGCTGGTGACCAAGATCCTGTAATTGGTGTAGAGTTACTTGATGATGTTGGAAGTACTGGTGCCGGAGAACCGGGACAAATTGGTGCAGGTGCAAGAAATGTTGGAACTATACTAGGTGTTACAACAATATCCATAGTTGTTGGAAAAGAACATTGTGTAATAGCCGGTGTAAATGTATAGGTTGTTGTTCCTACTACATTACTAACAACAGATGGTGACCAGGTACCAGTAACACCAGTTGTTGATGTTGTTGGTAACACTGGAGGTGTAGTTCCTTCACAGAATGGTTGAATTTGATTGAATGTAGCATTTACATAATCAACAACAATAATAGTTTGTGTACTTGATGCCGATTGAGGACATAATGGGTTATTATCAGAAGATGTTGCTGTTATATTATATGTACCAACTGCTGTTGGAGAGAATATAACACTACTTCCTGTTGTTGCGCTTAACTGAGCAGATGGTGTCCAAGTATAAATACCATTACCACCTGTAGCATTTAAAGTTGCTGTTTGTCCTAAACATATTGTAGGAGAAGTTGTAGAGGTAGAAGTATTAATTGCAACTGGAGTTTGAATTCCAGTATTAGCTCCAATAACATAATTACATACATCACCTGCAAATCCATCAATCATTACATAATAGGTTTGACCTGGAGTTAATCCTGTTGCTGTTAAGTTAGTAGAAGTGACAGGAACGTTTCCTGGACTCCAACATAAATATTCTGTTACTGGTCCGGAACCACATGTAGCAGCTCCAAAAATCATAATTTGTATACCATTGTTATCTTCTGAACTAGTTACCCAAACATCTAACGAAATTGTTGATGATGATGCCACAAAAGTTAAGAAAGAATTGTTTTCTAATGACCCACAAAACTCAGCTGATAATTCTGGCCAAGAATTCGAAGTGTATGAAGCAGAGGTATTTCCGCAATATCCATTTAAGTTACAAATTGGAGTAGCTTGTGCACATGTATTTCCAGCAGGTGTATTTGTTATACAACTTGGAGGAGGAACTGGAGTTCCTATACAAAGACTAAAAGTTGACGTTTGATTTGCTGTTGCTGTCCAAGAATATACTCTAATATAATACGTTTGACCAACAACTAAATTATTTGCTAAACTATTATTTGGATTGTTACAACTTATCTGTGTTAATGTTCCACAAGAACCTGAATATAATACATGAACCAGGTCCGTTGTACTTCCTGTAATATTATTTAAATTAATTGTATGTGATGTACTTGTTGCAGTAAATTGAAACCACACATCATCATCATCAGTTCCAACACAAGCATTTGCTTCTGCTGAAGCAGTAGCTCCTATAAGTGTTCCTCCAACAGTTAAAGTACATGTATTTGTTGTGTTAACCGGAGCAACAGTAGCGTTTATACATTCGTCATTTGCAATTAACGTAGTAAATGCTCTTACATTTGACCATAAGCTTATATCAGAACCACTACAGATAGAACGAACATAAACAATATATGGAGTTCCTGGACTTAATCCTGTAGCAATATATGGATTTGTAGTAGTTATAATTCCTACAGAAGTTGCTGTAGGAGCTGGAGAACCTGCAGGTAATATAAGTACTTCCCAAGTAGTAGCTGTCCCAATCTCTGTCCAAGAAATTGTTGCTCCAGTTTGAGTAACATTTGAAGTTATTACCGCGGTAGGTTTTGGACATGTAGGTGCTGGTGCACAAGTTACATTTGCAACCCAACCTGGAGCGTTTACTGAACCATCACTTCTAAATCTGAATGTTAAACATCCATTAGCACTTGATGCAGTGAAAGGACCAGGTAAATTAGCACCTGTTAAATTACCCCAATAAGATCCTGGCAAACCACCAGGAACATTGCCAGCTCCATTTGCACTAGCCAATTGAGGAGCTGTAATTGAATTTCCATCAAAAACATATAATCCATCCCAGTTAGCCTCAGTATTAAATGTTGTAAAAGTTACTGTTACTTGTTCTGTAGGTATTGTTGGACAAATAGTAACTGTATAATCTGTACCATTTGCATAATTAACAGTTGCACCAGCTGGATCTGTAAATATTCCTCCACATGCTGGTGGTGCAATTTGAGTCGTTATAGTAGTTGGTCCTACCCAGTTACTTAAATCATTTCCAGGACATACAGCTCTAACATATAAATTATAACAAGTATCTGGCGTTAATCCCGTGAAAACATGTGGATTTGTTGTAGTTGTTATAAAAGTTGTTGTAGAAGCATTTGGAGCTGGAGAACCACAAGGTAATGCTAAAACATGCCATGTAGTAGCTGTATTTGGATTCACCCATGCTAAAGTAGCAGAATTTGATGTAACTGTAGATGTAGTTAAAGTATTTGGATTTGGACAAGTTGGTGGCACTGCACATGATACATTTGCTACCCATCCAGGATTATTAACTGATGCGTCACTTCTAAATCTAAAAGTTAAACAACCATCAGGTGATGTTGACGTAAATGGGCCAGGTAAATTTGCTCCTGTTAAGTTACCCCAATAAGATCCTGCTAATCCACCAGGAACATTTCCAGCGCCATTAGCACTTGATATTTGAGGAGATGTAATTGCATTACCATTGAATACATATAATCCATCCCAGTTGGCCTCAGTATTAAAAGTTGTAAAAGTTACTGTTACTACTTCTCCAGCAACAGTAGGACAAATTGTTACAGTAGAGTCAGCACCATTCGCATAATTTGCGGCTGCTCCACCGGGATCAGTAAATGTTCCTCCACATGCTGGTGGTGTTATTGTAGTGGTAAATACTGCTGGACCAGACCAAGTACTTAAATCTGAAACCGAACAAGCACTTCTCACATAAACATTATAACAAGTTTCTCCTGTCAACCCTGTTAATGGAAAAGGATTCGTGTTTGCCGTTACCCATCCTGTAGACCCTGCTGTTGGTGCTGGTGATCCACAAGGTAAAGCTAATACGTGCCACTGTGTTGCAGGTCCTGCTGCAGTCCAAGCTATGTTTGCTGAACTATTTAAAATTGTGTTTGCTGTTACTGAAAAAGGAGCTGGACAAACTGGAGGTAAAGCACATGTTACATTTGCAACCCATCCTGCAGCATTAGTAGTTGCATTACTTCTAAATCTGAATGTTAAACATCCATCAGCACTTGAAGACGTAAACGCTCCAGGATTAGTTGTTCCCCAATAAGAACCCGCTAAACCTCCAGGAACAGTTCCAGCAGGATTACCACTTAAAAATTGAGGAGATGCAACTGAATTTCCATTGAATATATATAATCCATCATTACTAGCTTGCGTATTGAAAGAAGTAAAAGTTACAGTTACTACTTCGCCTGGAGTAGATGGACAAATAACTACTGTTGAATCTAAATTATTAGCATAATTAGTTGTAGCCCCACCCGGATCTGTAAATGTTCCTCCACACGCTGGTGGTGGAACTAAAGTATTAAACAAAAACGGACCAGACCAAGCACTAAAAGTTCCATTTCCACAATCAGCTCTTACCCAGAATTGATTAGTTGAATCTGGAGTTAAACCAGTAATTGGATTAGTAGTGTTTGAACTTGTTTGAGTGCCAGCACCTGTTGGTAGTGGACCTCCTCCTGCTTGAACTACATATTCCCATGAAGTTGCTCCTCCTGGATTATCCCAAGATAAGTTACCGCCATTTAAAGTAATACCTGTTACAGCTAAATTTGTTGGTTGAGCACAATTTAATTGTTGAATAACCAATGTATAAGCATAAGTTTGTGCTGCTGTTGTTCCAGAAAGTACAATAATATATTGTTGACCTGCCGTTACGTTTAAACTTGGAATTGATCTTACTGTATTAGTTGTGTTTGCTACACCTGCCAAACAAGTAGCACCAACATTAGCACAACCTTGATATACAAAAATAGATGAACTATTTGAACCTGGAGTCATTGTAATACTTATAGCTCCAGTAGTTGTTGGTGTATATGAATAAAACACATCATTACCAGTCATATAATTTGTTGTAGTACCACAAGACGCTCCTTGATTTGTATCTGTTGAATCACTATAATTCCCAGTATTATCGGTTGTACTGTAAGGTAGTGTTGTAACCGTAATTGGAGCCACACATGACAGACCAGGTGTTGTCGTTGCAAAATTAAATGGACCTACCCAGTTACTTGAACCGTCTGTACAAAGAGAGCGAACATAATAAACATAAGCAGTACCTGGTAATAACCCTGTAGCTACATAAGGAAGTGGTCCGCTATATACAACTCCAACTCCTGTTTGAGCAGTATTTGTTACTTCAATTTCCCATGAAGTAGATCCACTTGGGTTTGACCAATTTAAATTAGCAGAAGTTTGAGTTATTCCAGTTGCTGATAAATTTGTTGGCTCTAGACATCTTTGAATTAATCTAATGTCATCTACCAACCATCTGTCGCCGCCTAAACCTGCTGTAGGTTGAGTATGACGCATTACAAAAGCAATATGAACTTGTAAACCCGCATAAGCAGTTAAATCAACAACTTTTTCTTCATAAACATTGTAAGTTGTATTTAAAGTGGTTTCTGTCCATGAAGCTGCTGTTATTGCATAATTTGCAGCTGTAGTTTGTGAACCAGCAGTGACATTTGTATTAACTTTTATAAGATATTCCGTAGCAGATACAGTTGCGATTGTTGATCTTGTCCAGAAACGTAATTGTCCATTTGCAGGAACTGTTACAATTGGTGTTGCCAAATAATCTTCTGAAGTATTTCCGAGACCAATATTTTCACGATCAATAAAAGCACAATTTGTACCTTGATAGGCAGGATAAACAGCTGTGTTTATACCCCATCTTCTTGTTGGACCAACTCCGTTATCAAAAACGGCCCATTGATTTCCAGTTGCACCTGTTCCCAAAGTCCATGGTGTTGGCGTTGTTGGTAAGTCTACACCTGTAGTACCTTCAAATCCTTCAGAACCTGGAGTAGGAAACTGAGAATAACCAACTATTGTAAACAATAAAGCAACAATTAGTAAAGTAATTTTCTTCATTAACGTAGTAATTTAAGTTAATTATTATTTTGTGTTTGTTTGGTTTTAATCTCCAAATTTAACAAAATTTATAAATAAAGCTATAAAAATGGTGTTTTTAACTAAATAAAATTGTTAAAAATATTTCATGTTGCAGATTGTCGATTTTTTATGCATTTTGTCTATTTTTGCACATAGAAAAGAATATTATGTTAGAAAAAGAAAAAATAGATTTTGAAAAAACAGTCATAGTTGGTATTGTAACTCAAAATCAAAATGAGGAAAAACTTGTTGAATATTTAGATGAACTAGAATTTTTAACTTTTACTGCTGGAGGTGAAGTTGTAAAAAGATTTTGGCAAAAAATGGACAAACCAAATCCGAAGACTTTTCTTGGAACAGGAAAAATGGATGAGATTCATCTTTATGTAAAAGAACATGAAATATCTACTGTGATTTTTGATGATGAATTATCACCTTCACAACAAAAAAATATTTCAAAAATTTTAGATTGTAAAGTATTAGATAGGACCAATCTTATTTTGGATATTTTTGCTCAACGAGCTGAAACTTCCTATGCTAGAACACAAGTAGAATTGGCTCAATGTCAATATTTGCTACCAAGGCTTTCTGGAATGTGGACGCACCTTGAAAGACAAAAAGGAGGTATTGGCCTTCGTGGTCCAGGAGAAACAGAAATTGAAACCGATAGACGAATTGTTAGAGATAGAATTGCTTTATTGAAAGATAAAATTAAAACTATAGATAGACAAATGTCTGTTCAAAGAAGTAATCGTGGCGCAATGGTTAGAGTTGCTTTGGTAGGATATACAAATGTTGGAAAATCAACTTTGATGAATGCTGTTGGAAAGAGCGATGTTTTTGTCGAAAACAAATTATTTGCCACTTTAGACACAACTGTTAGAAAAGTTGTAATTAAAAATTTGCCTTTCTTATTGTCTGATACTGTTGGGTTTATTAGAAAATTACCTACTCAATTGGTAGAGTCTTTTAAAAGCACATTAGACGAAGTTCGAGAAGCAGATTTGTTACTTCATGTTGTAGATATTTCACATCCAGATTTTGAAGATCATATAGCATCTGTAAATCAGATTCTGATGGATATTAAAAGTAATGACAAACCAACCATAATGGTTTTTAATAAAATTGACGCCTATAAACATCTTACTATTGAAGAAGATGATTTAATGACCGAAAGAACAACTAAACATTACACTTTGGATGAATGGAAACAAACTTGGATGAGTAATGTTGGTGAAAAAAACGCTTTATTTATTTCTGCAACAGAAAAAGAAAACTTTGAACAATTTAGAGAAATCGTTTATGAAGCTGTTAGAGAAATTCATGTAACTAGATTTCCGTACAATAAGTTTCTTTATCCAGATTACAAAGATGCTATTGAAAAAGAAGAATAAAAAAATGCCTTTAGAAATTCTAAAGGCATTTTTTATATAATTGATTTAAGTATTAAAAACCATAATTCACTCCTAAACCAATAATTTGTCTAGTTTGAAAACCTCTGAATGCATTGTCGTCATAAATTGTTTGGAATGCAAAATTTGTTGATAAAGATTTATTGATTTTCATTGCAATATTTAAAGTATAATCAATATCTACATTTTGAGGATCTTCTAAATAGTTTGAATATAAATTTAATATATTTTCAACAGTAACATTTTCCATTAAATTAAATTTGTAATAACCATTTACCGCTGCTCCAAATTCAAAACGTGTATTATCACCTTGTGCAACACCAAATGAAGAACCTAAATCAGTAAAATGAGGATGAACAACAATCAATTTAGAAGTTGCAGGAGCAATATTTACTTTCAAATTATCACTTTTTTTCCACATCATACCTGGTCCAAATTGAAAAAAGGCAGGTGAAAAGAAATGAGAAGTTTTTATACCAGATCCTAAATCAAAACCAGAGTCTAATTGAGTTTTAAAATTAAAAAATGCTGAATAAAACCAGTATCCTGAAGCTTTTTTACCCAATAACGAATTGAATTCCAATCTATCATCAGACTTTTGCATTTTTTGATCTTTTATTTTTGTAAGACCATAAGCAGCAAATAATCTGTTGTCCCAATTCCAATCTCCGCTTTTGTAATTGAAATCATAATTTAATCCCACATTTCCTGAGATGTTACTTTGACCACCTGCTAACCAATTATTGAAAGTTGCTTGATTTGCTAAAAAAGTAAAAGTCCCTTTTTTAACCCATCCATTAGGTTTATCTGCAGCAACTTTTGCAGCTTCTTCAGTTTTTTTTAAGTTCTCTTTTTCTGCGGTTTGAGCTATTGATAAACTCACAGTCATTAAAAAAACTATTGAAAGTAAAATTTTTTTCATTTTGTTTTGTTTTAAAATTTTCGAGTGCAAAGGTAAAAATACATTTGACTTTAACAAACCATATGAAAAAATGTAAGCTGTTGATTTTGTAGAATTTAAACTACTTTTTCTTGTATAATGGCACCGCTGAACATGCTTCTCCATACATTATACTTTTTGCAACTCGTTGAAGATTTTGAATTGCAATGATGTAAGCACTTTCTGGTACTGGTTTTTTAGAACAACCTTTTAAAATAACAGGCTTATCTTGATATGTAGAATAATCAATTTCAGACAAAATCTCTTGATACAATAAAGTATCTAAATCAGATAAATTACCTAAAACAACCTTCTTTGCAAATGGTGAAACATAAACAGTAACTAGGATACTTGCCCAAGCCGGAATTATGGCATCTGTTGAACAATTTACTGCAACTAAATGACCTTGATATTGTGACCAATCGTGATTTTTTAATGCTTCACGAAAGTCTTTCTCTTTCAAAAGAAATCCTTCATAAAGCCATTTTGATATGTCTATTTGAGTTCGAACTCCGTTTGGATAATAATCTTCCAAATCGAAAACTTCAAGCGCAGAATTGGCGACTTTATTTATTATTTCCTCTGACATTTTACAACATTCCTAATTCTAGTTTTGCTTCTTCACTCATTAAATCTTTACTCCATGGTGGATCAAAAGTGATTTCAACTTCGCATGATTTAACAACATCAATTTTAGTGACTTTTTCTTCCACTTCACGAGGTAAAGTCTCTGCAACTGGACAATTTGGAGATGTTAAAGTCATTAATACTTTTACTTCATTATCCTCATTAATCATCACGTCGTATATCAATCCTAACTCATATATATCAACAGGGATTTCTGGGTCGTAAATTCCTTTTAAAACCTTAACTACATTCTCACCTAAATTAATTTCATCTTTAAATTCTTCCATAATTATTTAATTTTTAGCATTATAAGCTAAAGCATACATTTTTATTTGTTTAATCATTGATACCAAACCATTAGCACGAGTTGGAGAAAGATGTTCTTTCAATCCTATTTCGTCTATAAAGTCGGTATTTGCTTCTAAAATATCAGCTGCTTTTTGATTTGAAAAGGCTCTAATCAATATTGCAATTATTCCTTTGGTTAAAATAGCATCACTATCTGCAGTAAAAACTATTTTATCTTCGTTTTGTTCTGCGTGAACCCAAACTTTAGATTGACAACCTTTTATAATATTATCTTCTGTTTTGTACTGTTCATCAATCAAAGGAAGTGCTTTCCCTAAATCGATAATGTACTCATAACGTTGCATCCAGTCGTCAAACATCGAAAATTCATCAACAATGGTGTCCTGTATTTCTTGTATTGTCATATTATGCTGAATTATTTCAGTATCAATTATTATCTATTTATTCTTCTTTAACCAAAGAAACCAATTTGTTCACAAACTTTTCAATTTCAACAGGTGGATAACCATGGTCAAAATTTTTGGTTTGATATTCTTTCTCTTTGTAATTAATTATCAACTCTGCAATGGCTGCCCCATCATAAACTCTTTTTTGAGTCGGGTCTTTATAAGTTGACAAACTATCAAGTTCTATTTTTTCAAAATATCCAACTAACGCTTTCCAATCAGCATCAGAAATTTTGGAAGTAATTCCTTTATCGGCGGAGTCTCTTTCACTAGAAACAGAAATTTCTTGATTTTGTATTGTTATTTTTTGATAAAAACCACGAGTATTAGCTGTATAAACAATTTTCGCATTAGTAATATCGTTTTTAGTTTCTTGTGAACATCCTTTTGCCATGAAAATGGTTAGTACTAATAATGTAAATACTTTCATATGTTTAAATTTTATTTTTTAGCGGTAACATATGGTATCGCTTTTTTAATTATTGGTGACTGCTTGCGCAAACATTTTGTTAATGGCGATTTCATAATGATTATTTAAGTTAGCATCATTTTAGCTTTTTTAACTGCTTCGACAAAGATATCAATTTCTTCTTTAGTATTGTAAAAAGCAAAACTAGCTCTAATAGTTCCAGGAATACTAAAGAAATCCATTATCGGTTGTGCGCAATGATGCCCTGTTCTTACTGCTATTCCTAATTTATCTATTATCGTGCCAATGTCATAAGGATGAATGTCATCAATATTAAAAGAAATTACAGAAGCTTTTTCTTTAGCCGTTCCATAGATTTTTAATCCTTCTATTTCAAGAAGTTTTTTTGTCCCGTATTCTAGTAATTCTTGTTCGTAGGAAGCAATATTGTCAAAACCTATTTCATTCATATAATCTATTGCTGTTCCAAGTACAATTCCACCTTCAATATTGGGTGTTCCTGCTTCAAATTTGTGTGGTAAATCAGCATAAGTGGTTTTTTCAAATGAAACCGTAGCAATCATTTCGCCACCTCCTTGATATGGAGGTAATTTTCGAAGCCATTCTTCTTTTCCATATAAAATTCCAACGCCTGTTGGTCCACAAATTTTATGTCCTGAAAACACATAAAAATCACAATCTAAAGCTTGAACATCAGGTTTTAAATGCGGTGTTGCTTGCGCGCCATCAATTAAAACAGCAGCACCAACTTCATGCGCTTTTTTAATCATATATTCAATAGGATTAATCGTTCCTAAGGCATTTGAAATATGATTTACAGTTACAATTTTAGTTTTATTTGAAAGCAAATTATCGTAATCTGATAGTATTAATTCACCAGCTTCGTTCATCGGAATTACTTTCAAAACAGCTCCGGTTTTTTCACACAACATTTGCCAAGGCACAATATTACTATGATGTTCTAAAGCAGATACTAAAACCTCATCGCCGGTTTTCAAAATAGAAGCAAAACCATTCGCCACGGCATTTATAGAATGTGTAGTTCCTGAAGTAAAAATTACTTCGTATGGGAATTTAGCATTAATGTGATTTTGAATTTTACCACGAGAAACCTCATACGCATCGGTAGCATCTTGACTCAATTTGTGCACACCTCTATGAATATTTGCATTCAATTGTTCATAATATTTTGTAATAGCGTCAATAACCACTTTTGGCTTTTGAGATGTCGCGCCATTATCAAAATAAATCAACGGTTTACAATAAATCTGTTGCGATAATATTGGGAAGTCTGCTCGTATTTTATTTATATCTAACATTTCTTTATTTAGAATTTTTCTAAATACAAAAGTAATAAAATTGAAACTGATTTTTACCAAACAGATGTTAATAAAATCATAGTTTTATAAATGTAAAACTTTATAATGATTACTGATTTCATTTTTAATTTATAAATTGCATGAAAATCTATTTACAATGAAAAAATTCTTCAAAATATTCGCGGTTTTACTCCTATTAGTTTTAGTTTATCTTCGAATAGAAATTTATCCGCAACTTGATATGATAACTGGTTTTTCATCTAAAAGCGTTACGTCAGGACATTTTTTAGATAATCGTTCATTGGAAACCATTGAACAAGGCGATAATGATATTGATAAAATAGATTGGGCAACCAATGAAATTAATGATGCTGAACGATTTGTTACTTCAAAAGTCTATGGATTAAAAGAACGAAAAGCTATTTATCGTGAAGGATTAGGAGCAACATTGATTAACGATGATTTTGATGTTTCCAAACCGTACAATGTTCCGAAAAGGACTAAAATAAATACTAATTTACCTTTTCCTTATGGAAATTTAGACCAAAAAGACACTGTTTTTTCAAACATTGATTATGTCAAATTAAACGCTATTGTTGAAAATGCTTTCGATAAAAAAGGTCAAAAAGAGAAGCGAACACGTTCGGTAATTGTAATTTATAAAAACAAAATTATTGCCGAAAAATACGCGGATGGTTTCAATAAAAACTCAAGAATTTTAGGTTGGTCGATGACGAAAAGTATCACAGGAACTTTATTTGGAGTTTTGCAAAAACAAGGCAAATTCGATATCATGAAAGCCGCTCCAATTGCAGAATGGGCAACCGATGAACGCTCTAAAATTACAACAAACGATTTACTTCATATGAATTCAGGATTAGAATGGGAAGAAGATTATGGTAAAATTTCGGATGTGACCAAAATGCTTTTTATTGAGGAAGATATGACCAAATCACAAATCAATAAACCATTGGTTGGAAAACCCAATAACACTTGGAATTACTCTTCTGGAACAACCAATTTGTTAAGCGGAATTTTGCGAAAACAATTCAAAACGCATCAAGAGTATTTAGATTTTTGGTACACCAATTTATTAGACAAAATCGGTATGAATTCAGCTATTGTTGAAACCGATATGGCTGGGAATTTTGTTGGTTCGTCTTATGGTTGGGCAACCACACGTGATTGGGCAAAATTCGGTTTATTGTACTTACACAAAGGCAATTGGAACGGCGAACAAATTTTTGATGAAAGTTGGGCTAAATACGTTGCAACTCCAACGAATTCTTCCAATGGTCAATATGGTGCGCAATTTTGGTTAAACGCAGGCGGAAGATTTCCAAGTGCTCCAAAAGACATGTTCTACGCAAGTGGCTATCAAGGACAAATGGTAGCAATTTTCCCAAGCCATGATTTAGTTATTGTTAGAATGGGTTTGAAAGAAGATCCCGAATTTGATTTTAATGGTTTGTTGAGTGGCGTTGTTGGGAGTTTGAATAAAAAACCCTAATAAATTTACAAATTTTTAGTTTAAATGTGTAATATTTCTGAGCAACTGCCATCTACTTTTGTAGGGATAATCTAAAAAAATAATATCATGAATATGAAAAGGATTTTTGGTGGATTCCTTACGGTTTTAGGAATTGTTGGACTTATATACACTGCTGTAGTGTTTTCAAGTACTGCTGGAAGCGAAAGAGATATAAAGTCCTTAATTATATATGGAGTGTTAGGTGTAGTCTTTTTTGTTTCTGGTATTGGATTGATTAAAACAACTAAGGACGAATCATAAAAAAAGCTTTCCATTTCGGAAAGCTTTTTTGTTATATAAAAGAAATTTTTATCTACAAATCAAAACCTAAATTAACGCCTAATTTGTTGGCAATAATCTTTGTAATTCGTTGTTTTAATTCAGGTATTTTTATGCTTTCTATTACACTATTTGAAAACGCATACATCAACAAAGCTTTAGCTTCTTTCTTTGGAATTCCACGGCTTTGCATGTAAAACATAGCGCTTTCGTCTAATTGACCAATCGTGCAACCGTGCGAACATTTTACATCATCGGCAAAAATTTCTAATTGTGGTTTTGCGTTTATTGTTGCTTTATCGCCAATTAAAATATTGTTATTTTGCTGGAAAGCATCCGTTTTTTGAGCTTCTTTTTCTACGTAAATTTTTCCGTTGAAAACTCCTGTTGAACTATCCGCCAAAATGGTTTTATAGTTTTGATGACTTTCGCAATTTGGCGTTGCATGATTTACAAGTGTATAATGATCAACATGTTGCTTGTCACCAATAATCGTAATTCCTTTTAAAGTTGAATCAATTCTTTCTCCAAAATGATAAAAATTTAAGTTGTTTCTAGTGATGTTTCCACCAAATGAAAACGTGTGAACCGAAACTCTACTTTCTTGTTTTTGAGAAATATAGGTGTTATCAATTAGGTTTGCCGTTAGTAAATCGTTTTGTATTTTATAATAATCTACGATGGCGCGTTTTTGTGCAAAAATTTCAGTTACAGCATTGGTCAACACTGGATTTTCGTTTAACGATTGGTGTCTTTCAATGATTTGAACATGAGCATTTTCACCTACAATTACCAAATTTCGAGGTTGCACCATCAAAGCATTTTCAACTCCAGTAGAGAAATAAATGATTTCGATTGGTTTTTCAACCACTTTACTTTTCGGAATGTTGATGTACGCACCTTCATTAGCGAAAGCGGTATTCAACGTAGTTAAAGTCTCGTCTTTACTAGCTATTTTATTGAAATACTCGTCAATAACCATTTTGTATTTTGGTTTGGTCAATGCCGATGACATCAAGCAAACATCCAATCCATCATGTGTAGTTGATGATAAAAACGAAGAGAATTTTCCGTCCACAAAAATCACTTTGTAGGTGTCAATTTCATGAAGGAAATACTTCTTAACCTCAGCAAATTCAATTGCATTTTCGTGTTTTGGAAAAACGGTGAAGTCATTTTTTAAGATGGCGTTCAACGAAGTATATTTCCATGCTTCCTCTTTTTTGGTTGGGAAACCTTTATTTTCAAAGTTTTTTATAGCTGAAGTACGCACATCATGCAACTGCGAAGTCACATCGATTTGCTCTTCAAATGCCATGAAAGACGATACTAATTTTTCTTTTAAATCCATTTTTTCAGTATTCAGTCGCAGTATTCAGTCGCAGTTTCTGTTAACTGTGACTGAGACTGTAAACTCTAATTCAATTCACTTTTAATCCAATCGTATCCTTTTTCTTCTAATTCGTAAGCCAATTCTTTTCCGCCTGATTTTACGATTTTTCCGTCCATTAACACATGAACAAAATCTGGAATAATATAATCTAACAAACGTTGGTAATGCGTGATTACTAAAACTGCGTTGTTTTCGTTTTTCAATTTGTTAACGCCATTAGCTACGATACGAAGTGCGTCAATATCAAGACCAGAATCGGTTTCGTCAAGAATAGCGATTTTTGGTTCTAACATTGCCATTTGGAAAATTTCGTTACGTTTCTTTTCTCCACCAGAAAAACCTTCGTTTAATGAACGTGACAAGAATTTTCTGTCCATTTCCAATAATTCAGATTTCTCACGAATTAATTTCAGCATTTCGTTTGCTGGCATTTCTTCTTGTCCGTTAGCTTTTCTCTTTTCGTTAATCGCTGTTTTGATAAAATTCGTAACAGAAACTCCTGGAATTTCAACTGGATATTGGAACGACAAGAAAACACCTTTGTGCGCTCTTTCTTCTGGCGCTAATTCTGAAATATCTTCACCTTCTAAAAGGATTTCGCCTTCAGAAACTTCATAATTTTCATTTCCTGCAATAATAGAAGAAAGTGTAGATTTTCCGGCACCATTTGGTCCCATAATGGCGTGAACTTCTCCTGCTTTTATCTCAAGATTAATTCCTTTTAATATTTCTTTGTCTTCAACCGAAGCGTGTAAGTTTTTTATTGATAACATTTTTTGAATGTGTTTTTTATTCTGATTTAATATTGATTATCCAACTGATCCTTCCAACGAAATTTCTAATAATTTTTGTGCTTCAACTGCAAATTCCATTGGTAATTTATTTAAAACTTCTTTACTGAAACCGTTTACGATTAACGCAATAGCTTTTTCAGTTGGAATTCCTCTTTGATTACAATAGAATACTTGATCTTCGCCAATTTTAGAAGTCGTTGCTTCATGTTCGATTTTTGCACTTGAATTTTTACTTTCAATGTACGGAAAAGTATGAGCGCCACAATTATTTCCCATCAAAAGAGAATCACATTGAGAGAAGTTTCTAGCATTATCTGCATTAGCGCTAATTCGAACCAAACCTCTATAGCTGTTTTGCGATTTTCCTGCCGAAATTCCTTTTGAAATAATAGTCGATTTAGTGTTTTTTCCTAAATGAACCATTTTAGTTCCGGTATCAGCTTGTTGGAAATTATTGGTTACGGCAATCGAATAAAATTCTCCAATTGAATTGTCACCTTTTAAAACCACTGATGGATATTTCCAAGTTACTGCCGAACCTGTTTCTACTTGTGTCCATGAGATTTTTGCGTTTTTTTCGCAAATTCCTCTTTTGGTAACGAAGTTAAAAACTCCACCTTTTCCTTCTTTATTTCCTGGATACCAGTTTTGAACTGTTGAATATTTTATTTCGGCATCGTCCAATGCGATTAATTCAACAACTGCCGCGTGCAATTGATTTTCGTCACGACTTGGAGCTGTACAACCTTCAAGATACGATACGTAACTTCCTTCGTCAGCAATAAGAAGTGTTCTTTCAAATTGACCTGTACCAGCTTGATTGATTCGGAAATACGTTGACAATTCCATTGGACAACGAACACCTTTTGGAATATAACAAAAACTTCCGTCAGAGAAAACAGCTGAATTTAGCGCAGCATAAAAATTATCTCTTTGAGGCACAACCGTTCCTAAATACTTCTGAACCAATTCCGGATATTCGCGAATAGCTTCTGAAATACTCATGAAAATGATGCCTTTTTCAGCCAATGTTTTCTTGAAAGTGGTTGCTACAGAAACAGAATCGACAACAATATCCATTGCAACATTGTTCAATTTCTTTTGTTCGTCGATAGATATTCCTAACTTTTTATACATTTCTAAAAGGTCAGGATCAACATCGTCAAGTGTTTTGTTTGGATCAGCTTTTTTAGGTGCTGAATAGTATGAAATTGCTTGAAAATCGGGTTTGTCATAATGAACATTTGCCCATTCTGGTTCTATCATTTCTTGCCATGCACGAAACGCTTCAATACGCCAATCGGTCATCCATTGAGGTTCTTCTTTCTTTTTAGAAATCGCACGAACAATATCTTCATTTAACCCAATAGGAAACGTTTCCGAATCTAATTCGGTATAGAATCCATATTCGTATTCTTTGTTTTCTAATTCGACTTTTAAGTCGTCTTCTGTATATTTTGCCATAGTTTTTTATAACGAAAATGATTCTCCGCAACCACAAGTTCTACTTGCATTTGGATTATTAAATACAAATCCTTTTCCGTTCAATCCGCCAGAAAATTCTAAAATTGTTCCTGCTAAATACAAAAACGATTTCTTCTCAACGGCTATTTTTACATTATTATCTTCAAAAACTTTATCGTTTTCACCCAACTCTTTGTCAAATTTTAATTCATATGACAAACCTGAGCAACCACCACTTTTTACGCCTACTCTAACGTAATCTTTGGCAGCGTCAAAACCGTCATCTTTCATCATATCGATGATTTTTTTGCTTGCTGAATCAGAAACTTTTATCATTGCTTATTTTGATTTTGTCTAAATTAATGGCAAAGTTACTACAATTATCGATTTTATCAACAAACACTAACATTTTTATAACTAATGTTTCCATAGAAAAAATTGATTTTATCGTTTATCAAACCAACCTATTTAGTAAATTGCAACGTTTTTAATAAAATTTATCATGAAACTTTACCCAATAGAAGCAGGAAATTTTAAATTAGATGGTGGTGCCATGTTTGGTGTAGTGCCAAAAACTATTTGGAATAAAACCAATCCTGCTGACGAAAATAACCTTATTGACATTGCAGCTCGTTGTCTTTTAATTGAAGAAGGAAATCGCTTAATCCTTATAGACACTGGAATGGGAAACAAACAATCGGAGAAATTTTTTAGTTATTATTCGCTTTGGGGAAATCATTCCTTAGATAAATCATTAGCTAAATATGGTTTTCATCGTGATGATGTAACCGATGTTTTTATGTCGCATCTGCATTTTGATCATTGTGGCGGAAGCGTAAATTGGAACAAAGATAAAACCGGATATGAAGTTGCTTTCAAAAATGCCAAATTTTGGACCAATGAAAACCATTGGGAATGGGCAACAAAACCAAATCAGCGTGAAAAAGCATCATTTCTTTCAGAAAATATTTTGCCTATGCAAGAAAGTGGACAGTTAAATTTCATTAAAAGACCTGATTCAGATTTTGGGATTTGTGATTTGGGATTTGAGATTTTTTATGTTGATGGACACACAGAAAAAATGATGATTCCGCATATTCAATATCAAGATAAAACTATTGTTTTTTGTGCCGATTTGATTCCAACTGCAGGACATTTACCTTTGCCTTATGTTATGGGTTATGATACGCGACCACTTTTAACAATGCCAGAAAAATCGAAGTTTTTAGAAAATTGTGCAGAAAATAACTTCTATTTATTGTTAGAACACGATGCGCACAACGAAATCATCACAGTAGAAAAAACAGAAAAAGGCATTCGATTGAAAGAAGTTTTTAAATGTGAAGATATCTTAATCTAATGTTAATCATTTTTAAATTCTAATAAAACTAAATACTTTTAAACCAATTTTTTAAATTAATAATAATGAAATTAATAAAACCTTTTTTTATCTCGGCTGTAGTAGCGCTTGCACTTACAAGTTGTAGCCCATCATTAGCTCCAATGGTTGGAACAAATCCGGCAAATATTGATAAAACTCCATTAAAAACAACACCTGTAAAAGAAGATGATTTAAAACGCTGGAGTCATTTAGACTTAGTGAAAGATACTATTCCAGGAATGAGTGTTGATAAAGCTTACAACGAACTTTTAAAAAATAAAAAAGGCAAAAAAGTAATTGTTGGCGTTATCGATTCTGGAATTGACATTAGTCACGAAGATTTAAAAGGTAAAGTTTGGACCAACAAGAAAGAAATTGCTGGAAACAAAAAAGATGATGACAATAACGGATACATTGACGATATAAATGGTTGGAACTTTCTTGGAGAATCAAACGATGAAAATTTAGAGTTAACAAGAATTGTTAAAAAAGGACCAAATACGCCTGGTTATGCAGAAGCAAAAGCTGAGTTAGATGCTAAATTAGCAGAGATGAATCAACAAAAACCTCAAGTTGATATGATTGCTAAAGCTGATAAAGATATAAGAACACATCTTAAGAAAGAGGTTTACACTTTAGCAGATTTAAAAGCAATCTCAACAACTGATGCTAATCTTAATCAGAGTAAAATGATAATGACAAGCGTTGCAACACAAGCTGGTGAAGGTTTTCAAGATGAAATTAAAGAATACATTGATTATGTTTATGAGCAATTAAATTATAATTTGAATGTAAATCATGATGGTAGAAAACTTGTTGGAGACAATCCAAATGACATTAACGATAAAAAATATGGTAATGGAAATGTAAAAGGACCAGATGTTACTGATGGCTTACACGGAACTCACGTAGCAGGAATTATTGCACAAGTTCGTGGAAACGGAAAAGGTGGCGATGGTGTGATTAACAATGTTGAGATTATGGCTCTTCGTGCTGTTCCAAATGGTGATGAATATGATAAAGATATTGCTTTAGCAATACGTTATGCGGTAGATAATGGAGCTAAAGTTATCAACGGAAGTTTTGGAAAAGATTATTCTCCACAAAAAGAATGGGTTTGGGAAGCTATAAAATATGCAGCTAGCAAAGATGTACTAATTGTTCATGCCGCTGGAAACGATGCTAAAGATATAGATACAGAACCAAACTTTCCGTCTGATGAAGTGAATGGTAAAGAAATTGCCGATAATTTCCTTTCTATAGGTGCATTAAACAAAGAATATGGAACTAATATTATTGCTTCTTTTTCAAATTTTGGAAAAATGAATGTAGATGTCTTCGCTCCAGGAAATCAAATCTATGCAACCATTCCTAACAACAAATACAAATATTTACAAGGAACATCAATGGCATCACCAAATGCTGCTGGAGTTGCTGCGTTAATTCGTTCATATTACCCAAATTTAACAGCATCTCAGGTGAAACATATTCTTATGGATTCTGGAACTCCAATATCAGCAAATGTTGTTGTAGGTGAGCAAAAAACTGCTGTCCCATTTTCAAACACTTGTGTTTCAGGTAAAATTGTTAATGCTTACAATGCTTTGTTAATGGCAGAACAAATGTCAAAAAAATAAAAAACTATAGTATCAAACTAATGGAAGAGCATAACGTTCTTCCATTTTTTATTTAAAATCTGATGAAAAAATTTATTGCGCTTTCTTTTTTTATTACAAGTTTTTCAACTTCTTTTTCGCAAAGTAATGGTTATTGGCAACAAAAAGCTGATTACAAAATGGAAGTTTCGATGGATGTTAAAACATACCAATACAAAGGAAAACAAGAATTAATTTACACTAATAATTCTTCAGATACTTTACGAAAAGTATTCTACCATTTGTACAATAACGCTTTTCAACCAGGAAGTGAAATGGATATGCGATTGCAGTCTGTAAAAGACCCAGATGGCAGAATGGTAAATAAAATTAAAGTTGACGATAAAACAACTAAAAACGAAAGTCGAATAGCTAAATTACTACCGAATGAAATTGGTTATTTACACATTTCAAATTTTAAACAAGACGGCCAAAGTGCTGTTGCTAAAGAAGTAGAAACTATCTTAGAAGTTACTTTAGCTAAACCTATTTTACCTGGACAAACAACAACTTTTACATTAGATTTTGAAGGACAAGTTCCAATTCAAATTCGCCGTTCTGGACGAAATAACAAAGAAGGTGTAGAACTTTCAATGGCACAATGGTATCCAAAAATTGCCGAATTTGATTTTGAAGGATGGCACGCCGATCCTTACATCGCAAGAGAATTTCATGGTGTTTGGGGTAACTTTGATGTAAAAATTACTATAGACAAGAATTACCTTCTTGGAGGAACTGGTTATCTTCAAAACGGAAATGAAATTGGATATAACTATCAAAACGAAGGTATTACTGTAAAAATCCCTAAAAAGCAAAAAACACTAACTTGGCATTTTGTTGCGCCTATGGTTCACGATTTTACTTGGGCTGCTGATAAAAATTATCTTCATGATGTTGTAAAAACCGATTTCGGAACAACACTTCATTTTCTATACAAAAACAATCCTAAAATTCTTGAAAACTGGAAACAAGCTCAACAGAAAACTGTTGCGTTAATGAACTATTTCAACACTACTGTTGGTAAATATCCATATGAGCAATATTCAGTTATTCAAGGTGGTGATGGCGGAATGGAATATGCAATGTGTACTCTAATTTTAGGCGAAGGAACACTTCAAGGATTGATTGGTGTTATTGCTCACGAAATGGGTCATTCTTGGTTTCAACATGTTTTAGCTACTAACGAGAGTAAACACTCTTGGATGGATGAAGGATTTACCTCGTTTATAGAAGATTTAGGAGTTAATGAGTTGGATGAAAAAAAAGTCGCTAATCCGTTTGCTGGTGCATATAAAGCTTACATAAATTTAGCAAATTCTGGCAAAGAACAGCCGCTTTCAACACATTCAGATCGATATGATGAAAACAGAAGTTATAGTATCGCTTCCTACAGCAAAGGTGAACTTTTCTTGACGCAGTTAGAATACCTTATTGGAAAAGAGAATTTGATGAAAACAGTAAAAAGATTTTACTCAGAATTCAAATTCAAACATCCTACACCAAACGATATAAAACGAACAGCAGAAAGAGTTTCGGGAGCAAATCTAGATTGGTATTTAACCGATTGGACTAAAACTTTGAATACTATTGATTACGGAATTAAAAATGTTGAAAGCGCAACTGATGGCATCAAAAAAACTGTTGTTTCTCTCGAAAGAATTGGAAGAATGCCAATGCCAATAGATATTTTAGTAGAATATACCGATGGCACAAAAGAAACTTTTTACATTCCGTTGCGAATGATGAGTTTTGAAAAAGAAAATCCAACTCCAGAAATTAAAAGAACTATTCTGAAAGATTGGGCTTGGGGAAATCCAAATTATTTCTTTGAAATTGATAAAGAGAAAACAGCAATTAAAAAAATCACTATTGATCCTAGCGGTTTAATGGCAGATGTAAAGCCTGACAATAATTCTTACGAAATAAAATAAACCAAAAAGCGTTCTAAAGTTGGAACGCTTTTTTTGGAATAGAATTTGTAGTTTTACACTCGATTAAATTTTTCAATTTATGAAACCTTTACATTTTATACTTTTTTTACTTACCATAAACCTAGGTTTACACAAAACCTCAGCACAAGTTTACACTTTCAAAACGAGTAGTTTGAGTGTTATGGATAAAAATTCTAAAGGTGGTTGGAACGAATGGACCGAATTTAAAAAAGCTGAAATCATTATTACTTTAGATGCAAATAAAGATCGATTTGTTGTAAATTCAAAAGAGCTTCAATTGTATAAAATTGAATCCTATCTTGAAAAGGTTTCAAATGAAAATGATGATACTTTAGGTTTTATTTGCACTGATAATGATGGTGTTAAATGTGCTATTCTAATTGTTACTCGCAAAAAAGAAAACAATAGAATGCAGTTTTACATCAACTATCCAGATTTGAAAATGGTGTACAATATTTATACTACCAAATAATTTGTCAACAGAAGTGGATTTCAAATATCCGAAAAACGAAAAACTTAAAAGCAGAAAAACAATCGATTTGCTTTTTACTGAAGGAAAATCTGTCTCAAAATTTCCTTTACGATTGGTTTATACACCTATAGAAGACTGTGAAGGAAAAATAAAATTTGGCGTTTCTGTTTCTAAAAAACATTTCAAATATGCCGTAGATAGAAATTATTTCAAACGCGTTTTAAGAGAATGCTATCGATTAAATAAACATTTGATTCTCGATAATTTAGACCAAAAATATGCTGTTATGTTTTTTTATCAAACTAAAGAACGGCTTAGTTATGCTGAAATAAATGAAAAAACAATTCAATTATTTGAGAAATGGAATTTGGCTGTAAAAGAACAAAACAACGATTGAATTCTTAATGAATATTTAAAAAATTAGTTTTCTAAGGTTATTACAATATATTTGACGTAGTTTATTACATTCGTAAAATAAAATTCAAGAAAAAAGAAATAAAATTATGTTTCAATACTTTAAAAAAAGATATATAATTCCCATTGTTGCCTCAGGTTTTTTATTTGTTGGCACTAGTTTCAAAGACGATTTTTTTGAAATTGCTAAGCAGATTGAAATTTTTACAACACTTTTCAAAACCGTAAATCAAAACTATGTTGATGAAGTAAATCCTTCTGAATTGATGGATAAAGCAATCAAAAGTATGTTAGCTGATTTAGATCCGTATACTAATTATTTTAACGAACAAGATGTTGTAAAATTTAAAATAAACAACACTGGTGAATATACTGGAATTGGCGCGATGATTACTCGAAAAGAAGATAAGCTAATCATAAAAGAACCATACAAAGGATTTCCTGCAGATAAAGCCGGATTAAAAGCTGGTGATGCCATTATTCAAATTGGTGATGTGCTTTTAGCAGATTTTAAAGAAGATGCTTCTCAATTGTTAAAAGGAGCTAAAAACACTAAAGTTGAGGTAAAATATCTTCGTCAAGGAAAAACGCTAACTGCACAAATTGTTTTGGATGAAGTTGAAATAAAAGCCGTTCCGTTTTTCTCGAAAATTGATGAAAAAACAGGATATATTGTGCTTTCTGCTTTCAACAGAAAAACCACTCAAGAAACCAAAGAAGCACTTGAAAAACTTAAAGCAGATGGTGCCGAAAGAATTATTTTAGATTTAAGAGGAAATCCAGGAGGTCTTTTAAACGAAGCTGTTAATGTATGTAACCTTTTTGTGCCTAAAGGAGAAGTTATTGTAACAACTAAATCTAAAAATCCTAAGTATAATGTTACTTACAAGACAACTAGAGAGCCTATTGATTTGCAAATTCCACTAGCGATTATCGTAGATGGAAAAAGTGCATCGGCTTCTGAAATTGTATCTGGTGCTTTGCAAGACTTAGATCGTGCCGTTGTAATTGGTAGCCGAAGTTTCGGAAAAGGTTTAGTACAAAGACCTATTGATATGACTTATGGAACTCAAGTAAAAGTTACAATTTCTCGTTATTACACACCATCTGGAAGATGTATTCAGGCATTAGATTATTGGCATAAAGACAAAGACGGAAAAGCTACTCGAACAGATGCTTCAAAATATACAGCCTTCAAAACCAAAAAAGGAAGAACAGTTTATGATGGTGGTGGAATTCAGCCTGATGTAGAATTGGAAGAAACCAAACTAAGCACTATTGCTGAGGTACTTCAAAAGAATGATGGAATTTTTAATTATGTAACTAATTACTACTACAAAAATCCTTCGCTTGGAGATAAAATTCCAACCATTACTGATGCTGATTTTGCAGACTTTAAAGCATTTTTGAAAAAAGAAAAAATTAGCTTCGATACAGAAACAGAATTGGCTTTGAAAAATACTTTAGAAAAAGCTAAAAAAGAAAAAATTGACGAATCTATTAAAGCTCAATACGACCAATTATTTGCTGCTCTACAAAAAAGTGAAGAAGCGCTTTTAGATAAAAATCAGAAGGAAATTAAGAAATTAATTTTGGATGAAATCATTAAACGTTATCAATACAAAGAAGGATTGTACCAATATTATGTAAAAAATAATCCAGAAATTGCTAAGGCAAGTTCTATTTTGGCTAACCCAACTGAGTACAACAAAATACTACAATAATGTTTCGATTTTTAAAATATTTACCGCTTTTATTTTTTGGTTTTATTTCGGCTCAAGAAGAAGCAGTTTATTCTGTTTATTTTGAATTTGATAAATTTTCTTTAGATGATAAACAAGCTAAAGAGGTAGTCAATTTCATTAAAAATACGGATTCTACTAGAATTGAATCGGTACAAATTTTTGGTTACACCGATGATATTGGAAAAGAAGCTTATAATTTTAAACTTTCTACAAATAGAGCCAATACCATTCAAAATAAACTGATAGAAAATGGTATCAAAAACAAAATCATCGTTACTATTGAAGGAAAAGGAAGGATCCTTATAGATGATGACATTGTAGATAATCTTCCCGAAAAACGCTCTAAAAATCGTCGTGTGGACGTTGTTTTAAACTTAAAAGAACTTCCTAAATTGGTTTTACCTGGGTTTTATAATATGATTCAAAAAAATCATGTGGTAGGCGATCATATTTATCTTGAAAATATTCTTTTTGACAAAGGTAGCAGTCACCTTACAACTAAAGCCAAAAGTGAATTAGACAAAGTTGCGCTTTTGTGTTTAAGATATAAAAATATTGAGTTTGAAATTCAAGGACATGTTTGTTGCACGCCACCCAATCAAAAAGAGGCTATTGATAAAGACACTAAAAAACGTCAATTATCAACAAATAGAGCGCAATCGGTTTTTAAATATTTGGCTTTTAGAAGAGTTCCAAAAAACAGAATGACATTCAAAGGATACGGAAATACTGTTCCGCTTGGTAAAGAACCTGAATATGACCGACGTGTTGAGCTGGTAATTACCAAGATATAATTTATGAACCGAATTTATTTGTTGTTCCTTTTTTGTTGTTCCATTCTCTATTCACAAGAAGAACAAAAATCAATTGTAGTTTTATTTAATTCAAACGAATTTGCTTTATCTTCTGAGGCTGAAGGAACTTTAAGTGCTTTTTTTTCTGATGAAACTTTAGTCATTTCATCAATTTCAATTGAAGGTTTTTGTGATGATATTGGCTCTATAGAAAACAACTTGATTTTATCTACAAATAGAGCACAATCAGTTGCAAATTATTTGAAAAAGGGATTTAATCTGAATTGCAACTCTATTCTTGGCAAAGGTGAACTTCCTTTGATAAATTCTTCTGTAGATGAATCTAGAAAAAACAATAGAAAAGCTATTCTAGAAATTACTTTTTCTAAAAGTTCTGAAGAAAATATTATATCAAACAAAGACTCTGAAAAGCGTTATAAAAACTACAAAACTTTTTCAGATAAATTAGTTGTTGGTGATAAAATCATTATCAAAAATTTACTTTTTAAAGGTAGTCTAACGATTTTTGAAAATCCAGAAGAAGCAATAATCGAGCTTGATAAAATTGTAACTTATCTAAATGAAAATTCTAACACAACTATCGAAATTCAAGGTCATGTTTGTTGCATAGGAAGTGCTCATAGCGATGCTCACGATCGATTTTCTGGAAAAAATAACTTATCGCATACGAGAGCTCAAAAAGTATTTGACTATTTAACTGAAAAAGGAGTCTCGCCTAACCGAATGACTCACATGGGTTACGGAAGAAAATTTCCTATTCCTGGTGGAATTGAATCTGATAATAAACGTGTGGAGATTTTAATTACAAAGATTTAATGCTCTCGTTTCATTTCAATATGCGGAATATCGTCTTCTAGATACATTTCGCTTGTTTGAACAAAATCATGGCTTTCGTAGAATTTCTTTAAATACAATTGTGCCGAAATAGTTATTTTAGTTTCTTTAAAATAAGTTTCTATACCTTCAATTGCTTGTTGCATCATTTCGTGTCCAAACTTTTTATCGCGAGCTTCTGGATGAACAATAACTCTTCCGATAGAAGCATTATCGAAATAGTCTCCTGCTTTAAACAATCTTGCGTAGGCTACAATTTTGCCTTCTAACTCGCCAAGTAAGTGTAATGCTTTTTCATCTTTACCATCAATGTCTTGATAAACGCAATTTTGCTCCACTACAAAGACAAGAGAGCGAAGTTGTAGTAAAGAATATAGTTCTTGAAGAGATAGTTCGTTAAATCGCTTTATTTTCCATTTAATGCTTTCTGCCATTTTATTTCTTTTTTAAAAACTGAACCGATTTAATAATGGATTCCAATTCGAACATTAAATCTCTTTTTTGTTTTGATGGTGCGTAGCAAAATCCTTCAATTATTAAAATTCTATTGTTGGTTTTGTCAATAATAGCATAATTGATGAATGGTCCGTTCATTGATTCGTGAAGTAATTCCCAATTTCCTTTAGTTTCAAATGTTTCTCTATTGAAAATTTTGGTTTTAGAAAAATAAGGTGAAAATGCTGGTTCCGTAATCATTCTAGTTTTTGGAACAGCTCCGTGAATATAAATTCTACCAATAGAATCACGAATTTGAATTATTCTGTTGACAGCTTTACCATTGTCTTTAATGCTATTAAGTGGTACTTGATAAAAAACCAAACTCATGTTACCACTTGTGATGTCTTTTTTGAACCAAATAAACTTTTTTCCATGCATTACCATTCGGTATTTGGAAGGAATGTTAATCTTGATATTGAATTTTTCTACTGCTTTTTTGAAATCTAAAACAGAGTCTTTTTTTATTCTATCTTGAAAAACCTTAATTTCTGAAGTTTTTATCCTACTAATAATAAGCGAATCATTTGCTTGAATGGTATCTAAAATCTCTTGAACCGTTTTGCCTGAAACATGAACAACTACTTGAGGATTAGCATATTCATTATTTTCAATTCTAAACTGACTTTTAGCTTCTTTTTTAACCACAATAATATTTCTACTATTGCTCATAAAACCTTCAAGTAGTTTTACTGGATATTGATTCAATGTAAAAATAGGTTCTTCTTGAGGCAAACCTACAACTGGAGAGGCAAATTTATTTCGCACGCTATCACCAATTTCTCCATTCCAAAGTTGGTCGTCGATAATAACGGCAACTTCGTTGGTTTTTCGAGAAGTTTCACTAGTATTTTTAACCTCTTTAGAATCGCAAGAAGTTAGAAAAATAGCTACAATAGAAAATAAAAAAAGGGCTTTATTCATGATTAGAAATAAAGCCCAAATTTATGTAAGATTTTTGTATTATCCGTTAATTTTTAATTTCATTCCCGGTTGTATACTTTCACCTTTGATATTATTCCATTTTTTAATGTCTGAAATGGTAACTCCAGGGAATTTTTGAGAAATACTAAATAAAGAATCTCCTTTTCTTACTTGGTACATTTTCTCTTTAGCTTTCTTCTGATTGGCTGCATAATCGTTTTTCTTAGCTTTTTTATCAGCTATAGAAACGATTTCTTCTTTACCAACTATTAGTTTGTCACCTTCTTTGATATTTGTGTCTGAAAGCGAGTTTAATTCTAATAAATCATTAACTGTTGTATTATATTTTCTAGCAATAGTTCCAAGATATTCACCTTTACCAACTACGTGTTCAATATTTTTTAGTTCTCCTTTAGAAATTGATTCCTCTTTAGCTTCTGCTAAACTTTCACCTGAAATAATTAATTGCGTTCCTACTTTTACATTGGTATCAATTAAATTATTCCATTCTTTAATGTTTTGAACTGTAATATTATTTTTTCTTGCAATAGCGCTCAGATTATCACCTTTAGCTACAACATAATAGTTTTCAGATTTTGAAGTTGTATCAACTTTTTCTTCTTTTTTCGCTTTAGAAATTTTTGGTTCAGCTGCTGCTATTTCTTCTTTTTTAGATGCAAATGGTTGTTTAACTTCTTTCTTAACGGTTGTAACTACTTTCTCGTTTTTGATGATTTTTAGGTTATCGCCAAGACCAATATTGCTTCCTTTTATCTTATTCCATTTTTTAACGTCTGCAACAGAAACTTCATATTTATCGGCAATTTCACCAAGTACATCACCTTTTTTAACTTTATGATATTTAGTAACATCTTTGTAAGTTACTACTTTTTCTGTCTTGAAAACTTTTTCAGCTTTTACTTCATTTGAAGCAATGCTGGTGTTTTCATTAGAAATTACTTTAGGCAATTTGGTTGCAACTGAATCGGCTTTTGAATCTTTTTTGTCTTTGAAAGCTATTCTTTCTGTAGAGACAATTTTAAGATTTCTTCCCAAAGGTGCTTTGTTACTTCTTAATCCATTCCACTTTTTGATATCACCAATTGAAACTTGATATCTATCGGCTATTTCGCTAAGATTATCTCCTTTCCTTACTTTATGATATTTGGTTCTTGTGGTAAATTCTCTCTCTGCAAAAGCTACATTAGTAGAATCATTTTGTTTAACAGATGCTAGACGCTCATAAGGACGCTCTCTTTTATCTGCTTGATATTTTACATAAGCGTAAACCTTATCTTCGTTAGAAGCAAAAATTGCTATTTTGTCTTTTGGTAATCTCAAGAAGTTTTTTTCACCTGAAATTGCTGGAATTTCATTTCTCTTAAACGAAGGATTGAAAAACTGAATTTCAGCCACTGGAACATCTAACAAATCTGAAATTTGCTTGAAAGTCATGTGCTTTTTAATCAAAATTGTGTCAGTAGCAAAATGATTAGCGACTGCTTTATTTGGCACAATTCCATGTTCTTTATGATATTCAAAAATATACATTGTTGCTAAAAAAGCTGGAAGATATCCTTGAGTTTCTTTTGGAAGATTTTTTCTAATGTTCCAATAATTTTGTTGACCTCCTGAACGACGAATCGCTTTAGCAACATTTCCTGGACCAGAATTGTAAGACGCTAAAACTAAATCCCAATCACCAAAAATTTTGTACATATTGGTCATGTATTGGGTTGCCGCTTGACTTGCTCTTAGTGGATCGCTTCTTTCATCAACATAAGAAGTAATGTTCAAACCATATTGTTTTCCTGTTTGATACATAAATTGCCACAAACCTGTCGCGCCAACTCTAGAAACCGCTCTCGGATTTAAAGCAGATTCAACAACAGCAAGATATTTAATTTCTAATGGGATGTTTTGTGATGCTAGAGCTTCTTCAAATATTGGAAAATAAAACTGAGATATTCCCATCAAACGTTCAAATCCTTTTTTTCTGTTTTTTAAGAATGACTTAATAACATTTTCTAAACCAATGTTATACTCAATATTGAAAGGTGATTTTTCGTCTAATATCTTTAAACGTTCTTTCAATAATTCTGTTGGTAATTCATAATCAACAGGTTTATCGATATCAATATTTTTTATATCTTCTAGAAGTGTGCTGTAAACGTCTAAAGAGGTTAATTCTTTCATCCAAAGACTATCAATACATGAAGCCATTTCGTCATTAACGAAAGTCGCTTTAATTGAATCTAGGTAGGAAATTTTTGTCTCTTTTTTTACAATCGAATCTTGTTGGGTTGCAACTTCCTGTCCGAAAACAACTGAAGAAGCTACCAAAAGAAACGCTGTTAATTTATTTTTTATAATCATATTTTGTATTCTCAAAAATTTGTTAATCAGCATTTTATGCTAAAATGCAAAGTTACTAACTATAACGCAACAATATGTTTAATTATTGTTAAAGTCTTTTTTTAGTCTAAAATTGCCTGAATACCTGGTAAAACTCTTCCTTCAAGCATTTCCAACATAGCTCCACCACCAGTAGAAACGTAACTCATTTTGTCTTCTAACCCGAACTGTTTTACTGCTGAAACAGAGTCGCCACCACCAACTAGTGAAAAAGCACCATTGGCAGTTGATTCTGCAATATATTCTCCTAAAGTAATGGTTCCGTGAGCAAATTTTTCCATTTCAAAAACACCCAACGGACCATTCCAAAGGATTGTTTTTGAATCCATTATAATTTTTTTGAAATTTTCTAATGATTTTGGTCCTGCATCAAGTCCTTGCCATCCGTCAGGAATTTCACGAACATCAACAATTTGTGTTGCTGCATCATTTGAAAAAGCATTGGCAGCTACAACATCAACTGGAATATGAATGTGAACACCTTTTTCTTTGGCTTTATGTAAAATTTCGATAGCTAAATCTAGTTTGTCGTCTTCACAAATAGAATCTCCTACTTTTCCTCCCAAGGCTTTGATGAATGTAAAAGTCATTCCACCACCAATAATCATGTGGTCTACCTTATCTAAAATATTTTCAATAACGGTAATTTTTGAAGAAACTTTAGAGCCGCCAAGAATAGCGGTAACTGGTTTGACAGAATTTTTTAAAACTCTATTCAAACTATCTATTTCTTTTGCCAAAAGCAATCCGAAACATTTTTGATTTGGGAAAAATTGTGCCACAATTGTTGTTGAGGCATGAGCTCTGTGGGCAGTTCCAAAAGCATCATTTACATAAATATCTCCAAGTTGAGAAAGTTCTCTAGCAAAATCAACATCTCCAGCTTCTTCTTCTGCATAAAAACGTAAATTTTCTAGAAGTAAAACTTGACCTGGTTGTAAATTTGCAGCAGCATTAAAAGCAACTTCTCCTCTGCAATCTGAAGCAAATTCTACATTTGTTCCAAGAACTTCTGAAACTGTTTTAACGATATGTTTTAAAGAATATTTTTCTTCTTTTCCTTTTGGTCTTCCTAGGTGCGACATTAGAATTACACTTCCGCCGTCTGCAAGAATTTTATCAATTGTTGGCTTTGCAGCTTCAATTCTGTTGGTATCTGTAACATTAAAATTTTCGTCTAACGGAACATTAAAATCTACTCTGATTAAAGCTTTTTTATCTTTGAAATTGAAATCGTTTAAGGTTTTCATTTAAATTGCAGTGTTAATTGATATTAATCTGCAAATATAAGTATTTTGTTTTTTATTAAAAATGAGAAATATCAGGTCTATTCATCATCTGATTCTTCGTCACGCACTGAGTGAATTTTTACTCCTTCACGTCCGAAAATACTACATTTAAAATCAATTTCTTTAATGATTTCTGGAAACATATTTTTCTTTTCCATAACTGATTTGTAGATTCCGTATATAAGTATATTAATCGTCATTGTCTGTAATTAGTGCGTTGTTATTGTTTACTGATAAAATCCAAAGTTTACCTTGGTAAGTATTGTTTATTTTAGAAAGATACAATGCTTGCGCTTCTTGCTCATTGTCGACCTTTTTTAAATAAACATATTTATAATTATTCATTGGATTAATTAACACTTTTGGTGTCAATCCTTTAGCTTTTAATGAATTAAAAAAGTTAACCGAATTTTCTGATACTGAAAACACATTGGCAACAATATAATATCCTCTTGGTTCATTTGGTATTGAAACAATCTGAACATCAAAAAGTTCTTTTTTATTTGGTTCTTTTAATGCAACTTCTTGTTTGCTAGGCAGCTCTTTTTTACTTGCATCGGCAATCAAATCATTGTTGTTTTTGTTGATTGCCAAAATCTGAATTCTATCTTCGTAAGTATCGTCTAGTTTTGAAAGATATAAATCGACTATTTCATTTAAATCATTGTTTTTCTTAAGATAAACATATCGATAATTATTTAAAACATTAGTAAAAAAGTCGGCTTCGATATCTTTTGATTTTAGAAAAGTTACAAATTCTATTGCGCTTTGTTCTGTTTTAAAAATATTAGCAATAATATAATAACCTGTAGTTGCAGATGAAATTGATGCCGTTTGAACCTCAATAATATTGTTTTTACTATCAATAAAAGTGTTTTTTCTATTTCTGTTTATAGATGAACTTGTTCTATAATCTTCAATTAAAAAATCTTTGTTGGCTGGTATAAATTTTATCAGATTATTTTTTGAAGCGACTTTCAATGGTTTATCATCTGTTGATGCATAATTAATTTCACCTGTTGATGGCGTTACTTCTACTCCAAATGCGGTAAAAAACATGAAACATCTATCGCCTACTGATTTTAATCTTAAAGTAGCTTCTTTGATATTATTTCCAATGATTGTATTATTCGGATTTGGTATTGTAAACAAACATGTGTCGTAACCTAGTGTGTTTTTACTATCAGGATATCTATTAATGAAATTCTGATTTTCTATAGTTATCGAGCTATTAAAAAAGTTGTTATCTTTTCTAATGTTTTTGCTTAATGGTGTGAAAAGTTTACTTTCGTTTGAACTAAAAAGTAATTGATCTCCCAAAAGGTTGTTGTCACCTTCTAAAGCGGCACAAGCAATTTTTGCTCTAACATTTCCTTCCGGTAAAGTTTGAAATCCATTAAATACAATATCTGTTGACTTGTCTGTAACTCCAGCGAAACCATCATAACTTGTTACAAATTTTCCACTCATATTTTGGTCTTCATAAACTATAAAAATAGTCCATCCTGCAGAAACGCCACCTTCTATTATTCCTTGAGTTGCTTTTACGTTAGCAACTGAATAAACACCCGAAGCATTTGATAATTCTTTTAAATAATCTGTGATATCAGCGTAAACTGCATAGGGAGCAATTTCATCAAACTCATTTTTTCCGGCACCATCAAAAATAACTTGACCAGAAACATCTATGTATTTCTCTTTATTAGGTAACTTTAATTTTACACTAGAAAAAGTTCCTCGTGAAGCGTCTGATGGAATAAACTTTTTTTCTGATTTTTGAATTCCTGCATTATAACGATAAGTTCCTGACCAATAAAGTCCTGCGTAAACTATTTTTTTTCTGTTAGAATTCTCAAGATATAACTCAGCACTACTTGAAGAAAAAGTAGATTCATCTTCATCAATATCAATATAAGCCATATCAAATTCATCATTCAATTTGGCATAAGAAGTAAGATTATAGTAAGGTTCGTTTGGACCGCTTGTAAAGTCAACTCTGTTTACGCTATTATTGGCAATTATCGTCATATCGCCTTTTACAAATCCTTGGTAACGAATTTTAAACGGAACCGAAAGTTGAGCATAATTGGTTGTGCTAACTATAAGCATAGTTAAAAAAACTATTTTTCGAAGAGTAATTTTAGCATTCATGATTCTAAGTTTTTTAGATTGGGGTCTTTAAAACATTTGAAATAATGGTTATTAACAATTCAAAATTATAAAAAATATCGATTAAATGCATTATTTAACCGATTAAATGCTGTTTTATATTATTTTTGAATACTTTTTCCTGCTTATTAATTAAATTTATACGTTTTTTCTTACGTGTTTTTTAAAGTTATCAACATAATAAATACTATTTTTTATTATCTTTGCTTATGCAGTTTTCAGAAATTTTAGGTCAAGAACATATTAAGAACCACTTAATTAGAAGTGCAAGCCTTGGAAGAATTCCACATGCGCAACTATTTGTTGGTCAAGAAGGATGTGGAACTTTAGCAATGGCAATTGCCTATGCACAATATATCGTTTGCCAAAATTCTGGAAATGAAAATATTGGACAAAATGAAGCTTGTAACCTAAAATTCAATCACTTACAACATCCTGATTTGCATTTTATATATCCTACTGTTTCTACAGAAGATGTAAAAACAAAACCTAAAAGTTTAGATTTTATTCAAGAATGGCGCCAATTCATTACTGAAAATGTTTATGGTGGATTATTCGATTGGTACAAAATATTAGGAGTTCAGAATAAGCAAGGGATGATTCGTGTTGAAGATGCCTCTGAAATATTAAAATCATTAGCACTGAAATCGCACGAAGGAGGATACAAAATAATGATTATTTGGATGGCAGATAAAATGAATTTAGAAGCATCCAATAAACTTTTAAAACTTCTCGAAGAACCAACAGATAAAACAGTTTTTATATTAATTTCTGAAAATGAAGAAGATATAATTCAAACCATTCGTTCTCGATGTCAAGTATTGCATTTTAACGGATTACCAGAAAATGTGATTTCTGAAGCTTTGGTTTCACGTGAAAAAATTGATGAAAAATTAGCCTTCAAAATTGCACATCAAGCTCAAGGAAATTATAACAAAGCATTGCACTTTTTAAAAGAAGACCATGAAGAATTGCCATTCGAAAAATGGTTTGTCGACTGGATTCGAGCTGCATTTAGAGCCAAAGGAAATGCCGCAGCTATTCAAGATTTAATTGCTTGGAGTGATCAAATTGCAAGTTTAGGTCGTGAAGCACAGAAGAAATTTTTAAATTATTGTATCGATATGTTCCGTCAAGCATTATTGCTGAATTATCAAGCTGAAAAATTGGTCTACATGGAACCTACAGTTGATAAATTTAAACTAGAAAATTTTGCGCCTTTTGTAACAGGAAACAATATTACAGAAATTTTTAAAGAACTATCCGATGCATCTTACCACATTGAACGCAACGGAAATGCAAAAATTATATTGACCGATTTATCAATAAAACTTACTCGTTTAATTCACAAAAAATAAGCTATGAACAATACAGCATCAGTTTTGGTTTTGGTTTTTCTAACTATAACTTTCATAATGTCGGCGCACGATAAGCTTTTTCATTGGAATGATAATATGGCTTGGATGAAACCTCATTTTGAAAAAACTATTCTAAAAAACTTTGTTCCTCAAGCTCTTGGAGTTTTGGTCTTTTTTGAATTAATAGCAGGAATTTCTTGCGTTGTAGGAATCATAGAACTTTACATTAATGGTGGCAGAATGTTTGGTTTTTATGGTGCCGTTTTTTCTTGTATCTCACTACTAATGATGTTATTTGGTCAACGATTGGCAAAAGATTTTGACGGAGCTAGAACCATAGCCATTTACTTTGTTATAGCTATTTTAGGAGTTTTTTGGTTGAGTTAAACATTTAAACTCGCCTTAAACATTCTTAATTCTTCCCAAGAAAAATCGTCGCCTAATTGTTCTTTCATTGGTGTTAGTGACTCTTCTTTGTAGCCATAAAACGCTTTAGACAAAATTTCAATTTTATCTTCTGGCATAATATCGTTGATGCTAACTGCTTTATCTTGAATTAGTTTTGTAAAATGTGATAAGATTGTTGCGACAGTAAGCTTTCTTAAATTGGCAATTTCTTCTATTGTATTTCTTTCTACCCAAAGTTCATAAGTGATTTGAGATGTTGGCTTTTTTGGCGATTTTTCCGACTTTTTTTTCTTTGGCTCGTAATAACTAACGTCTTCTTTGTCTTCTATCAAATTAAGGTTGTTTCGTTTGAAATCTTCAACAACTCTATCAATTTTGTTCAATTTATAATTCTTTATTTCCGAAGAATTTAAACTTTCTTTACTAATGGTTTTTCTATTCATAATAGTTTCCATCAATAATTTGGCTTTCATTAATCGCAATACTGCTTTGGTTTGCAAATCTTCTAAATCAAGCAATTCGTCGTAAAATTGTTTTACTTGTTTAACCCTTTTTATTTCTTCAATTTTATATAAAATTTCATATTCTAGCTTGTCTAATTTATCAAAAAAATAACTGTAAGCTGCTTGAATTCTATCGTTAATAAACTGATAATCTGTAGTTTCCTGAGAAAATAATTTATTTAGTTGAGAAATAAATTTCCTAGAAGGATCAATAATTGAATCGCAAAGTTCTAACTGTTGAGCAGCCCAATTGGCAGATTTAGACTTTACAGATTTATCACTATCAAGATAACTAAATTTATGATTACGCCATTCTTGAGCAAGTTCAGTCCAATCAAAACTGTTTATTAAATAATTATGAATAAAGTTCTTAGTTTCATTTTGTAAAGCACTTTCTAAGTGATCTTCTGAAGCTTTATTCAAAGAATAATCCATTACATCTTGATCGTTAGAAATTCCGTTCATTCTTAACGGAGAAAGCAAAATTAAGCCGTTTAAAGAGCGTAAACGAGAAAGTGCAACATATGCTTGTCCTGGAAGAAAAACTTGCGAAACATCAAGCGCTGCTTTGTCAAAAGTTAATCCTTGACTTTTATGAACAGTTATTGCCCAAGCTAATTTAATTGGATAATGAACAAATGTGCCCAAAACCTCTTCTTGAACCTCTTTTGTATTCTCGTCTATGGAATATCTAATATTTTGCCATTCGTATTTTTCAACCTCAATGGTTTTATTTTCATCAGGAAAATGGATCATTATTTCTTTCTCAGAAATAGATTTTACAAAACCCATTTTACCATTAAAGAACTTCTTTTCAAAAGACAAATCATTTTTAATAAACATGATTTGAGCACCAACTTTAAGTTCCAATTTTTCTTCAATTGGATAAATCTTATCTGGAAAATCACCGGTTATTTCTGCATAATAAGTTTTTGATCTTCCTTCTAAATCTTGAAGGGATTCTGAATTTATTGTATCTGCTTTTACGTTATGTGTTGTAAGTGTTATGTAACCTTTATTTGCTTTTAAATCAAAATCTGGTTTAACAAACTCATTTAAAATTTGGATGTCATTTTGTGTTATTCGATTGTTTCTCAAATTATTAAGTACAGAAATAAAACGATCATCGGTTTGTCTAAAGATTTTCGAAAGTTCAATATACAATGGCGGAAATTGTTCAATTACATGAGAATGAAAGAAGAATTTTCCTCGATAATATTGTTTTAAAATTCGCCATTCTTCATCACGAATTACAGGCGGTAGCTGAAGTAAATCGCCAATAAAAAGTACTTGAACTCCACCAAAAGGAAGTGTTTTTTTACGAACTGACTGCAGCATAAAATCCATAGCATCCAATAAATCGGAACGTAACATACTGACTTCGTCGATAATCAGTAACTCCATGTTTTTAATAACAGCTTTCTTTAATCCGCTCATTTTGAAGTGTCTACGAAGTGTGGCGCGGCTTTCAAACTTAGAGTTTTCCGCAAATTGTGGTGTAGAATTATCTGGAATAAATCCGCCAAAAGGCAATTGAAACATAGAATGAATTGTTACGCCACCGGCATTTAAAGCAGCAATTCCTGTGGGCGCAACAACTACACAATCCTTGTGAGTGGTTCTAATAATTTCTTTGAGAAGAGTGGTTTTTCCGGTTCCTGCTTTTCCTGTAAGGAATACAGAACGGTTGGTTTGGTTGATAAATTGCAAAACATATTTTGCTTCTGCTGATACAAATTCCATGGCTTATATTTTAAAAAGCAAATATAAAAGTTTGTTAATCAATATACAAAGAAAAAACGCCTTCTTTTGAAAGGCGTTTATATAAAATTTAAAACTAAAATTATTTCTTAGCTTCTTCTTTTTTATCTGCAGGTTTTTCTTCTTTTTTACCTTCAGCCTTGTATTTATCGTTCACCAATTTGATTAATTCTTTAGTGATATCGTAACTATCTTTAGCATATAATACCGTAGCAGCTTCACCTGTTCCAAAAACATAATCGTATCCTTTGTCTTTTCCGTATTCTTTGAAAATTTTCTTGTATTTAGTCACTAAAGAATCCATTTCTTTTCCGCTTTCTGTTTGCAATTGTTGCAACATTCCTTGTTGAGCATATTGTAATTCTTGTTCTCTTTGTTGCAATTCTGCTCCTTTTTGTTGCGCCCAAGCTTGACCATTAGCCATAGCATTTTGTTTGAAACTAGCTGCTTCACTTTGAAATTTTTCTGCAGCGACTTTCAATCTTGAATCCATTACATCAGCTTTGGCTTTGTATTTTTCTTCAATATCTTTTTTCTCTATAGATTCATCCAAAAGTTTATTGGTATCAACATAAGCTGTTTTAAATTCTTTTGCGTCTGTAGTTTTGTTACATGATACAATTGCAACTGCCATTGCAAGACATACTATAATTTTTTTCATTTTAAAAGTGTTATTTTTTTCTATTTGCCAAAAGTATAAAATTTTAATCGTAAAAGATAAAAAGTTATAAAATTGGCCAAATTTTAATAATATAAGTGTTTGTTATTGTTTTATAAACTTAAATAGTAATCCTCTATTGAAAACGAGTCGAAATAAAGCCGTTTAAGAAACCTTCTCTTTTTTTATAACCAAAGTGATTGTTGTGTTGAAAATGATTAAAATTTCGCTTTTATTTTAGTTTTTAGCGTTTTTTATCACATAAATATGCGAAGAATACTCGGAATTTTGACTTCCTTTCCAATTTGATTTCAATCCGACGAAAAATGCTTTGATGAAATTCATTTTTCCAGATTTATATTTTTCAGATAAAAGACTAACATAAAAACTATCAAACTTCATTGGAAGCACTTTTACTAATTCTAAATTTTGTTTAGCAAATAATTTTTTAATTGCTGTTTTAGAAAAATGCCATAAATGAATTGGCACATCGTAAGCAGCCCAAAAAACTCCATAATGTTTTGCGTCAAATGATTTAAAATTTGGAACAGCTATTATAATCGTTCCGTTTGGTTTGATTAATCTTTTTAATTCTTTAATCTGATGTTCTAAATCAGGAACATGTTCTAATACATGCCACATTGTGATTACATCAAATGAATTACTTTCTAATTCTGAAAGATGTTCTACGAATGAAACTCCTTTTTTGATTGCAATTGTTTTAGCTTTATCGCTTGGTTCAATTCCAATTGTTTCCCAACCATCATTTTTACAAACCGATAAAAAATCACCAACTCCTGCTCCAATATCTAAAATTCTTCCTTTTGCAGATTCTGTATTTATTAACTTTAATTTATTTTTTAAAGCAATTCCTTTTACAAACTGATACATTTTTTCAAACAACGATTTGTTTCCATCAGTGTGAGAAATGTAATCTACACTTTCATAATAACTAGGAAGTTTTTCTAAAGAAGGTTGTGGATGCGTAATCAACATATCCAAATCTTCTTCATAAAGCAATTCAAAAGTTTCTTTTGATACCGAATGATCTTTTACGTTTAAAAAATGTTTTGTCTTTTCAATATTCATTAAATTCTCTTTATTTATAGGTTTTAACAAAGTTAGTTTCACGTGGAACATTTCTTAGTTAAAAGTTAGAAATACAAAATACGAAGGTTAAAATTCAATATTTATTTTACGTCGTGTTCTAAACTTTATTAATCTTGTTTTGAATTATCTTCCCATGTAAATTAGCAATACTGAAATATCACTTGGAGAAACTCCGCTTATTCTTGAAGCTTGAGAAATTGTTACAGGACGTATTTTACTTAATTTTTGTCGTGCTTCAATTGACATCGATTTTATTTTATTGTAGTCGAAATCCTCCGGGATTTTCATATCCTCCAAACGTGTAAGTTTATCGGCATTGTTTCTTTCTTTTTCAATGTAGCCTGAATACTTAACATTGATTTCTGCTTGTTCGATAATTTCTTTATCTAAATTATTATCCTCAATGTATTGCTTTACTTTGTCAAACTTTATGAAATCGTCTAAATCAATTTGTGGACGAGAAAAAACTTTAAACATTTTATCCGATTGAATCATTGGCGAACTTCCTTTGGCTTCTAAAACTGGATTTGCTTCTTCGATAGTTACACTGGTTTCTTTAAAGAAATTTACCATAGCATCACTTTTCGCAAACTTCTCTTCCATTCTACGCATTCTCTTTTCTGAGGCCAAACCAATCTCAAATGATTTAGGCGTTAAACGAGAATCCGCATTATCTTGTCTTAATAGTGTTCTAAACTCTGCACGAGATGTAAACATTCTATAAGGCTCTTCTGTTCCTTTAGTAATTAAATCGTCTATTAAAACGCCAATATAAGCTTCATCTCTTTTAAGAATCATTGGTTCTTGCTCTTTTACTTTAAGAGCAGCATTAATACCAGCCATCATTCCTTGAGAAGCAGCTTCTTCATAACCTGTTGTTCCGTTTATTTGACCAGCAAAATATAAACCATTAACTAATTTAGTTTCTAATGTGTGCTTTAATTGTGTTGGTGGAAAATAATCATATTCTATGGCATATCCTGGTCTAAAGAATTTTACTTTTTCAAAACCTGCAACAGAACGTAAAGCTTTAAACTGAACATCTTCTGGTAAAGATGTTGAAAAGCCATTTACATAAACTTCGACTGTATCCCAACCTTCTGGTTCAACAAAAAGCTGATGTCTTTCTTTATCTGCAAAACGATTAATTTTATCTTCAATAGACGGACAATATCTTGGTCCGAGTGATTTAATTCTTCCATTAAACATTGGTGACCTATCAAAACCTTCTCTCAAAATATCGTGAACTTCAAGTGAAGTATAAGTCATGTGACAAGATCTTTGATGTATTAATGGTTTTGTTTCATCTGAATAAGAAAACTTATCTGGATTTACATCTCCAGCTTCTTCTTGCATTTTGGAATAATCTAATGAACGACCATCAACTCTTGGTGGAGTTCCGGTTTTCATTCTTCCTGATTCAAAACCTACTTTTAATAAATCTTCTGTTATTCCATAAGCAGCACTTTCACCAGCTCTTCCTCCTCCGAATTGTTTGTCTCCAATATGAATTAAACCATTTAGAAAAGTACCATTTGTTAGAACAACTGTTTTAGCTTTAATTTCAATTCCCAAAGAAGTTTTTATTCCTTCAATTTTTCCGTTTTTGATCATTAAACCTGAAACCATTTCCTGATAAAAATCAACATTAGGAGTTCGCTCAAGCATTAATCGCCATTCTTCAGCAAAACGCATTCGGTCTGATTGAACTCTTGGCGACCACATTGCTGGACCTTTTGATTTATTAAGCATCTTGAACTGAATTGCAGTTTTATCGGAAACAATCCCTGAATACCCACCTAGCGCATCAATTTCACGAACAATTTGTCCTTTAGCAATTCCGCCCATAGCAGGGTTGCAAGACATTTGAGCAATGTTCTGCAAACTCATTGTAACCAACAAGGTTGAACAACCTAAATTGGCAGCAGCAGCAGCGGCCTCACAACCAGCATGACCAGCACCAACAACAATAACATCGTATTTTTCTAAAAACATTTTATTTTGATTCGAGATAAATTATATACTCGATTTATTTATTGTTCCACGTGGAACGTTTGTCAATTCAATTTATAAAAAACCAATTAATGTTCCACGTGAAACATTTTGATTTTCTCATCTTCTTTTGAGCGCATTAACAACTCCTCTTCTTCGGTTTTGTCCTTGTATCCACAATAGTGTAAAACACCATGAGCAAGAACCCTTTTGAGTTCTTCATCAAAAGTAACCTCAAATTCAATCGCATTATCACGAACTCTTTCTATAGAAACGAAAATATCGCCATGTAATTCATTTCCTACAGAATAATCAAAGCTTATAATGTCTGTATAATAGTCGTGATCTAAGTATTGCTTGTTAATTTCAAGGATGTATTCGTCATCACAAAAGATATAATTAATATCACCTTCCTTTTTGTTTTCAGATGAAATAACATTTGAAATCCATGAAGAATATTGCTCTTCGTTTTCAAGTTGAAACTCTAATTCGTAATTGAAACTAATCATTTGTTTTGAAATATTCTTGAACCTTTTGGTTAAAATTAGAGCGCAAAGGTAAGGTTTGTCTGTTTAAAATTTCAACGCTATTCAAATATTCTTGCAAACGTTTAGGTAAAGCATTCGTTGAATTAGTAAATTCTTTTTTATTAGTCTCTGACTGACGTTTCTTCTCTTCACCTTGTTGTTGAATTGCTTTTTCTAATTTGAGCATTTCATATTTTAAATTCAGCATCCTTTGAAGTACTTCATTATTAAAACCTTTATTTAATAATTGCTTCTCTATTTGCTTCATTTGATTTAAAGCGTTTTGACCTTGACCACCTAAACCTTGTTTGTTAAGTTCATTTTGTAAAGCCTCTCTTAACTGTTGTTGCTCTTTATAAATCTCCATAATGGCTTTAGCATCGCCTTCTCCATCTTCACCGTTTTCTCCATCAGAATCACCTTGACTGTTTCCGCTACCACCACTTTTTCCGTCTTTTCCAGATTTACCTTTACCATCTTTTCCTTCCTTCTGACCTTCTTTACCACTTCCTTGTTCACCTTCTTTTCCGTCTTTACCATCACCTGGCTTTTGACCTGGTTTCATGCCTTTTTTCATTTTTTCACCAAGACCTTCTTGCTTTTTAATGATGTCAGGTAATTGCATTCCGCTTCCTTCACCAGGTTTAGGTTTTCCTTTTCCAGCGCCAGACATTGACATAGACATCTGCATATTATTCATGGTGTCTGCTAACATGTCTGCCAATTTATTAGCCGAACTTGTAGCAAATTGTTGGTGAGAAATACCTTTTGGTACATTTGCATCTGCCAAAGTTTCTAAAGATTTATCAACGTTGTATTGAACATTTCCTACCTCAGTAGTTACCTCTTCAGCTATTTTAGGATTACGTAATGAAAGTGCAAATAAACTATCGTCTACATGTTTAAACTGTTGTTTTAAATCTTGTTGGATTTTAAGGTTTTTATTAAAACTCAAAGAACCTCTTTTTAAACCTCTAAACTCTTTCATAACGTTTTCTTGTGAAAAAGAATAAGCTAAAAGATTATCAAGAATTTGACGTAGCATTGCAATGTCTTCATCCATTTGTTCCATCTCGCCAGATTCCATACTTGCTTGCATGTCTTGACTCATTTGCTTCATTTTCTTTGAAGCACTTTTTTGTTTTGGTTTTGCAGCTGACTTAGAATCTTTCTTTAATTCATCTGAAGCTTTCTTTAAATCTTCATCAATACTTTTCTCTTTTGGAGCTGTATCTGGAAGTTCAACCGGAGTTTTTAATTCTTTGTTTTCTTTTTCTAATTCATTAAGTTCTTCTTGAATTTTATCGAACTCTTTGTTTATTTCTTCTTGCTTTTCTGTAGAATTTTCCTTGTCATTATCCGATAACTTTTCTTGCTTTTCTGAAAGCTTATCTAATTTATCTGCGATTTGTTCTGCTTTCTTTTCTACATAATATTTCTTAGTCAATTCAACTAATTGTTGAAGACTCTTTGTTTGATTTTTACTCTGCTGTTTGAGCTTATCCATCTTTTCAAACAACTCTTCTTTTTGAAGTTTTTCATTTAACTTTTGAAGTTCATCTAAAAGCTTTTTATTTTTTTCAAAATCTTTTTCAACTTTATCTAGACGTTCTTTTAAAACCTCTTTTACTTCATCTTTCTTTTCAGTTTTTACTTTATCTAAATTCTCTTTCATCTTTTCAGCAAAATTTTTCATCAATTCATCTTGCTGCTTTTGTTTGTTCAAGAAATCATTAACCTTTTGCTGTTCTTTAAATTCAAGATTATCTTTTTCTTTACCCATTTTTTGCAACTTCTCCATTTCGTTTAATTGCTTGTCTTGAGTTTTTAAAGACTTTTCTAAAGAGTTAATATTATCATTTTGCTGTTGTAAAACTTGGTCTTCCTTTTCAGATTCTGTAGCAATTCTGTTTGAAAAAACAGAAGACTTTGCGCTCTTGTAATTGTGTAAAGCATCGTTATCAAAAATCTCGAAATAATATTCATACGAAACGCCTTCTTCTACTGGTAAATTACTTGGGAAAGCAAAAACAAATTGGTCGTAGACATCTCTCTTTACAGCAATTGTTCCACGTTTGGCAAAATTTGGTTTGTCTTTTGGATAATAAACTACTTGTAATTTTGAAAGTCCGTAATCATCTGACACTTGTCCTAAAACATAGTTTTTTTCGATTTTAAGACTGTCTGGCGCATTTCCTACAGTAATTGTTGGAAATTGATCTTTAACCACGGAAATCTGATAATTCAACTTTTCGTAGTTTTGAACCTTATTATTTGAAGTAACAATTTGGTAATCTGTATTTTGAACAATATTTTTTGATAATAAAAATTGATTTTCTTGTTTTGTAAAAGCATACTTAGCTGAAGCATCCAACCATTCCACTTTTTGAGTAGCTAAGGTATTCATTCTCCAAGTTACTCGCGTACCTTCTGGAATGACAGCATTTCCTGTTCCTTTAATTACTTCTGCTTTTTTATTCAAATACCCAGGAAAATTCAAAACCATTTCGAAGTTTGCAATCGATGGAACTGTAACAACATTCAATTCATAATCATTAGACGAAACCTCATTTGCCTCAATATGAAATTCTAAATTTTCTTTTGGTTTAGGAATAACAAACTGAAATTCTCCTGGCTTAGAACTTTCCATAAAATAGCTTTCCTCACCAATAAAAATCATAGCGTTTTCTGGAACTATTTTTCCGACTGTTTTGACTTTCAAAAGAAAATCTTGGTTTTGTTCGGTTTGTAAAGACTTATTCAAAAGTTGAAATTCAAATGGAGCTGGCGGTAAAAATTGTTGTTTGTAATTAACCACACGATTCAAACTTTGAGAAATAAAACTACTATTTCCTGACAAATAGAAAAACGCAAAAAACAAAATTGGAATAATTGCTAATGGTAAAAATTTCTTATTACTTCCAAAGTTAATTGCATTTCCAAAAGGAATGGGTTGTAGTGTATTCGCTTTCTGTTCGATTGAAGCAACTAATAATTCTGATTTGTTTTTATCTTGAGATAATTGTAAAAAATTGGTAAGCTTATCGCCTACTTCATTAAAATGATTTCCAATAATTTTGGAAGCGTCGTCATAATTAATTCCTTTTTGGAGTTTAAATAATTTAAAAAGTGGAAATAAAATGAATCGCAACAACAAGAAAAGTTCTACTGCGATGAATGTCCAAAATAAAATGGTTCTCGCTGTAGGTTTTAGCCAAAGAAAATATTCTACAAAAAGCGTAAAAAGAAAATAAAGCAAACCTATTCCGACGAAGAAAATGGTTCCACGTAGTAATTCGTTTGTGTAAAACTTCTTAATAAACTGTTCGAGTTTATCGAATATAATGTTTTGATGTTCCAAAATTGTTGATACTATGTTTATAACCGATAAAAATACAAATTTATACTTACGATAAAAGTTAAATCTTTGTAAAAAGGAATGTGTATTAAGATTTGAGTATTAAGTATTAAGATTTTTTGAAGTTGAAGTTGATTTTTGAAGTTGATTCTTGAAAACGTATCTTTGCATCAAATTATAACAAGATGTCTAAACAAGTTCGTGTGCGTTTTGCACCAAGTCCAACTGGGCCATTGCATATTGGTGGTGTAAGAACCGCTTTATTTAATTATTTATTTGCTAAAAAACATGGTGGTGTTTTCTATTTACGAATTGAAGATACCGACCAAAATCGATTTGTTCCTGGAGCAGAAGAATATATTATGGAAGCTTTGGAATGGTTGGGAATTGCACCAAGTGAAACCGTTGGGAAAAACGAAAAATTTGGCCCTTATCGTCAGTCTGAAAGAAAAGATTTATACAAGCAATATGCTGACCAATTGATTGCATCAGGAAATGCTTATTACGCATTTGATACAACGGAAGCTTTAGAATCTTGGCGAAAACATTATGAAAGTAAAGGAGAAACATTTATTTATAATTGGAAATATAATCATGTTTTAGATAATTCACTAAATATACTTCCTACAGAAACAGAGAAAAGAATTGCTTCCGGTGATAACTATGTTATCCGATTTAAAACTCCTGTGAATGAAACGTTGCATTTGAATGACATCATTCGTGGTGATATTAAATTTGAAACTAATATATTAGACGATAAAGTTTTATTCAAATCTGACGGAATGCCAACGTATCATTTAGCCAATATTGTTGATGATCATTTGATGGAAACTTCTCACGTTATTCGTGGTGAAGAATGGTTACCAAGTATGCCATTACACGTTTTATTATACAAAGCATTTGGTTGGGAAGCTCCAGAATTTGCGCATTTACCATTGATTTTAAAACCAATTGGAAACGGAAAATTATCAAAACGAGATGGAGATAAAATGGGATTTCCAGTATTTCCTTTAGAATGGAAAACCGAAGAAGGAATTTCATCTGGATACAGAGAAAAAGGATTCTTTCCTGAAGCTGTAATTAACTTTTTGGCGCTTTTAGGTTGGAATGACGGAACAGATCAAGAATTGTTTTCATTAGAAGAATTGGCTGAAAAATTTGATTTAAATAGAGTTCATAAAGCTGGAGCCAAGTTTGATCCTGAGAAAAATAAATGGTTCAATCATCAGTATTTGCAAAAGCAAAGTGATGAAAGTTTGGCAAAAGCCTTCGCTCCTATTCTATCTGAGAAAGAAATTGTTGTTGATAATAATAAATTAATTAAGATAGTTTCTTTAATAAAAGAACGAGCAAATTTTGTTTCTGAATTTTGGGAAATGAGTGATTTCTTTTTTGTTGCACCAACATCTTACGATGAAAAAGCAGCTAAAAACTGGAAAGAAGAAACACCAAATTTAATGCAACAATTGATTTCTGTTTTAGAAAACATAGGAGATTTCACTTCTATAAATATAGAAACCATTGTAAAAGATTGGATGACTAAAAACGAAATTGGTATGGGTAAAGTGATGCAACCTTTCCGATTGAGTTTGGTTGGTGCTTTAAAAGGACCGCATCTTTTTGACATTGTTGAATTGATTGGAAAAGACGAAACCATAAAGAGATTAGAAAAAGCAATTGCTACATTATAGAAAGAGAAAGGCCCTGAAATTTCAGGGCTTTTTAATTAATTACATTTTACATATATTGGATAATCTAATAAGGGATAACCATCTACTTTATCGGTTATTGTATTTGGAATTCTATCTATCAATTCTTGGCAATCTGGAAAGTATTTTTTTATAAAAGGAGCAATGAAACTTCTGTGAACATATCCTTTTACAAAAGGGCCTCCATGGCTTTTTAAGGCATCTATAATAACTCCGTTACTGTCTACTATGAAAATTTCATAGCCTAAATCTTGTGAAAAACGACCTTTTCTAGTAACCATTTTTTTATCATTTGAATCAGCAAGAACTAAATAAATGTTTTCTCTTCTTTCTAATTTAAATGTTTTAAAAAAATATTCTGATGTTTTAATATTATCTATATCTGTTATTGTAACAGCTTTTTTCTTATCATTACTATCTCTAAAATGAACTTTAAAACTTAAATAGCTTATTTCCATAAAACCGTCTTCTATAGCAATTTGAGTTCCGTCTTTTTTTGTTAAAACAGCACCTTTAACCTCTAATTCATATTCTGAACCTTGAGCATAATTATTAAATGAAATTAAAAATAATGCAATTAAAAATAGCTTTTTCATATTATTACAAATTAAAAATTATCTGACCGTTTATAGTTCCTAGATTTCCTTTTATACTTTCGTTACCTGTTAGTAATTTAAAATCATTATCTTTATTAAGCTTGCTAAAGATATTGGTAAATCCGTATTCATAAAAAATCACTGCACGAACTACTTTGCCTCCTGCTGAAAATCCAACATAAAAATTTCCATTAATAGTAGAAACTTCTTCAATTTGTTTTGCTGTTAATATAGTTCCTTTTAGAATATTATTTTGATCTCTTTCGTTAACAGAAAGCTTTCCATTTATTTGTAAAACAGGACCAAAATCAAAAGACACATGGTTTTCAACAACATTATAACTTAACAATAATCGCACTTGTACGCCTTGTAAATTGAATTCTGTTTCTTTAGCTAATGACGTTAATGATGTTGATTCAAGACTAAAATTATTGCTGAAAAATTGCATTCCGTAAATCATGCTCCAATTATTGTAATAATTTCCTCTAACAGAAAGTCCTCCTGCAAAGCCCATTCCTGGTTTAGCATCAAAATCTGAAGTAAATAAACTTGTTTGAGAAACTCCGGCCGACAACCCTATTCTATTACCATCTCTATTTCTATATTGAGAGAAAGCTAAATTTGTGAAAGCACAAAAAACAAGGATAAAAAATAATTTCTTCATTATTAAAATATTTATTTGTAACAAACATAAGTTATTCTCGTATAATAACTGTATTAACAAACTAAATATTATATAATGGAAGTCTTTTTAATTGTTTTAGCTTTCTTCGGATTAATTATTTTATTCTCCTCTTTCTTTACTGTAAAGCAACAAACGGCAGTAGTTATTGAACGTTTTGGGAAATTTACAAGTATTAGAAACTCAGGTTTACAACTTAAAATTCCAATTATTGACAGAGTTGCCGGAAGAGTAAACTTAAGAATTCAACAACTTGATGTATTGATTGAAACCAAAACTAAAGATAACGTGTTTATCAAAATGAAAGTTTCTGTTCAGTTTAAAGTGATTCAAGACAAAGTTTATGAAGCATTTTATAAATTAGAATATCCTCACGATCAGATTACTGCCTATGTTTTTGACGTAGTTCGTGCCGAAGTTCCTAAATTAATTTTGGATGACGTTTTCGTTAGAAAAGATGATATTGCTATTGCTGTAAAACGTGAATTGAACGAAGCAATGACAACTTATGGATATGACATTATCAACACATTGGTAACCGATATTGATCCAGATATTCAAGTTAAAAATGCGATGAACAGAATCAACGCAGCAGATAGAGAAAAAACGGCTGCAGAATTTGAATCAGAAGCACAAAGAATTAGAATTGTGGCTAAAGCAAAAGCTGAAGCTGAAAGTAAAAAATTGCAAGGTCAAGGTATTGCTGACCAAAGAAGAGAAATTGCTCGTGGATTGGTAGAAAGTGTTGAAGTATTAAATTCTGTTGGAATTAACTCGCAAGAAGCTTCGGCATTGATTGTAGTTACACAACATTATGATACTTTACAAGCTATTGGTGCTGATACTAACTCTAATTTAATTTTGTTACCAAATTCACCACAAGCTGGAAGTGACATGTTAAACAATATGGTAGCAAGTTTTTCTGCTAGTAACCAAATTGGTGAAACAATGAAAAACCAACCAAAACGTGTGAAAACAAAAAATGATCACACATCAACAGATTTTAATCCAAGTGATACCTCAAATCCAACTGACGAAGTTTAATGAAGTTATTCAGATAAAAAAAAGAGGCTTAATCGCCTCTTTTTCTGTTTATATACCAATTGATGATGTAAGGAATTGCTATTTTTAAAAGCGTTCCATAAGTTCCTGAAAATACCTTTTGATACAGATTTCCAATAAAAGAAACTGATTTTGAAGGTAGAATACTTTCTTTAGTTTTTTCAACACTTAAAAGCATCTTTTGATAGTAGAGTTCTTTTTCAACCTTCAGAATTTCTAGCTCTTGCTCAATTTCGGCGTAGGACGAATATTTCTTATTTTCCATAATTTAGTCGTTAAAAAATATTTCTGAAAATTTCTCTAAAATTGGTCCTTCTACAATTTTATCTTTTACTAAAAATAATAACAAAGCCAAAATCAAATAGATTCCTGCAACAGCAAGAAATCCTAAAGGATAACTTTGAAATAATTGTCCTAAGGCCATTGCTCCAGCAATAGAAATAAAAAGTAAAACAATCATTAAACACAATGCTATCAAGAAAAACTTGAGCATTAGAGTTGTTGATTTCATAGCCACTTTGAAACCCCAAAGTTTATAGTAAGCTAAACTGCTTTCTACATAAGCTTTGGCATTTTCTTGAATTGCTTCAGTATTTTCTTTTAATTCTTCAAAAGCCATTATTTCTGAAGTTTTGCGTTTTGCTTTTTTAACTCCGCCAATTTTTCTTCAAGAAAAGTAATTGCTTCTTCAGCTTTGTAACTTGAACTAGAAAGTAAATCTTCAACCGTTTCTTTTAACTCATCTTTGGTTTTAGAAAATTTCTCTTTGGTGTCTTCTTCTAGTGCATCCCATTTTGTTTTGGCTTCTCCTTTTAAGTCATCAAAACCATCTTTAAGTTTTTCTCTAGTTTTTGAACCTTTGTCTGGTGCAAATAAAATTCCTAATCCAACTCCGATTGCAGCACCTGCTAAAATTGCTAAAATGCTATTTCCATTTTTACTTGACATAACTTTTAAATTTTGTTTATACTAAAGTTACGAAATTTTATCGTGTCGTAGTGTTAAATCGTCGTTAAAGAAGTAAAAACCATTTTAAAGCCAAATAACCAACGTTTATTGATGGTTTGGTGAATTATGTTGGTAAATTTTTAAAAATTGATTAAAATTAAAATATAAAGGTCGATTTTAATAGTAAAAAAATATACTTTTTGTTTTATGATAAGTTTTTTCAATAATAGAAAAACCCAACATTTCTATTGGGTTTTATAATAAAAAACTATTTTAAAAATAAAATAGTTTTTGAGATTTAGCTTCGCTGAACTTACGTTTCTCCTTTGTCGAAAAGACAAAATTGGATTATTCTTTACTTTCAACTTTTGCCCAAGTATCTCTTAAGCCAACTGTTTTGTTAAAAACTAATTTTTCGGAAGAAGAATCTTTATCAACACAATAATATCCTAATCGTTGAAATTGAAATCGGTCGCCATCTTTTGCAGAAGCCAAACTTGGTTCAAGATATCCAGTAATAACTTCTAATGAATTTGGATTAATGTATTCTTTAAAATCAACTTCTTTATCACCATCAGGATTTTCATGTGTAAAAAGCCTATCATACAAGCGAACTTCAGCTTCAATTGCATGATTAATTGAAACCCAATGAATCGTTCCTTTTACTTTTCTTTGACTTGCCTCTGTCCCACTTCCGCTTCTTGAATCCTCGTCGTAAGTACAATGAATTTCAGTGATATTTCCTTCTGAATCTTTTATAACACTTTCACCTTTAATGATATAAGCGTTTTTAAGACGAACTTCTGTACCTAAAGTCAAACGGAAAAATTTCTTATTAGCTTCCTCTTGAAAATCTTCTCTTTCAATATATAATTCTCGTGAAAAAGGTACTTGACGAAAACCTAAACTTGCATCTTCTTGACTGTTTTCAGCTTCTAAACTTTCTTCTTTTCCTTCTGGATAATTAGTAATTACCAACTTCACAGGATTCAAAACCGCCATAACTCTTGGTGCCGTTTTATTCAAATCTTCACGAACACAAAATTCTAAAAGCGAAACATCAATTAAATTAGTACGTTTTGCAATTCCAATGGTATTAGCAAAATTTCTTATCGATGCTGGTGTATATCCACGTCTTCTCATTCCAGAAATAGTACTCATTCTTGGATCATCCCAAGCGGTAACATGCTTTTCTTGAACTAATTGCAATAATTTTCTTTTAGAAACAACCGTATGTGAAAGATTTCTACGAGCAAATTCACGTTGCTTTGGACGAACCTTACTACTATCATAAATTTGGTCTAAAAACCAATCATACAATTCTCTGTGAGGTAAAAATTCAAGCGTACAAAACGAATGTGAAATTTGTTCTAAATAATCACTTTCGCCATGAGCCCAATCGTACATAGGGTAAATGCACCATTTATCACCAGTTCTATGATGATGAGCATGAAGAATTCGATACATAATTGGATCACGCATCAACATATTATTAGCACCCATACTTATCTTAGCACGAAGAATGTGTGTTCCGTTTGGAAATTCGCCATTTTTCATTCGTTCGAATAAATCTAAATTTTCTTCAACTGAACGATTTCTGTATGGAGAATCAGTTCCTGGAGTTGTTGGCGTTCCTTTTTGAATAGCCATTTCTTCAGAAGTTTGGCTATCTACATAAGCTTTACCATCTTTTATAAACTGAACTGCCCAATCGTATAATTCTTGGAAATAATCAGAGGCATAACATTCTTTATCCCATTTAAAACCAAGCCATTCTACATCTCTTTTGATCGCGTCAACAAATTCCTGTTCTTCTTTGGCAGGATTGGTATCATCAAAACGCAAATTAACTGGCGCTTGATAATCAATTCCTAAACCAAAATTTAAACAAATAGCACTCGCATGACCAACGTGTAAATAACCATTTGGCTCAGGCGGAAAACGAAAACGAAGTTTATCTTGTGATAATCCGTTTTTTAAATCTTCTTCTATGATTTGTTCAATAAAATTCAGAGACTTTTCTTCTGTTGACATAATTATTTCGTAATTTTAGCAAAGATAATAATTAAGTTTAAAATCGTTCTAGGTTTAAGAGTTTAAAGTTGTTGAATCGCTTTAAACAACTTTAAACTTAAAAACTAATTAAACAAATTTTAAAAATATGGGAACAATTAAATTACAAAATATTAGAACTTTTTCCTTTCACGGATGTCTTGAAGAAGAAGGAAAAATTGGTTCAGATTATAGAGTTGATTTGGAAATTAAAACCGATTTACGAAAATCTTCGCTAACAGATGAGTTGAAAGATACTGTTGATTATGTACTTTTAAATCAAATTGTGGTAGAAGAAATGGATATTAGAGCTAAACTTTTAGAACATGTAGCTCACAGAATCATCACAAGAATCTTCAAGGAAATTCCATCTGTTTCAAGAATTGTGTTGGCTGTTTCTAAACTAAATCCGCCTATTGGTGGTGATGTTGAAGCAGTTACTATTGAAATGGAAGAATATAGAAATTAGAAATTCCAATAGTAGAAATTCCAAATTCCAAGTATAAGAAGTATATTTTTTAAATTGGAATTTGGAATTTGCTTTTTGGGATTTTTGTTTTATATTTGCAATCCAATAAATAATTGGCGTCGTGGCCGAGCGGCTAGGCTGGGCTCTGCAAAAGCTCCTACTCCGGTTCGAATCCGGACGATGCCTCTAAAACCTTCAAGGAAACTTGGAGGTTTTTTTATTTTAAATTTTTAGAAAAAATTAATTAAAGTTGTGTTCGAATCCGGACGATGATTTCATAAAAACACATACAATTGAGAGGATTTTTTTGTTTTAAATTTGATTTCAAATACTAACTTTTCAACACGATATTGTTATTCTGGGAGACGAAGAATCTCATAAAAAAAGATTTCTACTAAAGTTGAAATATAAAATTTTAATTTTCTACATCAATTGTAATTTCTCCGTTTAGTTCTACAAATCTATCTTTATCAGGAATTTTAATAAATAATTTTATTTTGTTATCATCGGTTGATTTGGGTTTGAATTGATAATTAAAAAATGTAGAATTATTATTGTTTATTTTAATTTTTTTGTTGTTTTCAATTTTATAGAACTCGTATTTTGGTAGTTTATATCCAAATGGTTGAAGTAAAACTGCTATGCTGTCTTTTTTCCCAACTTTTGATATTTTACTATGAGGAATACCAACTAATTGTAGAGAATATAAAAAATCTTCTTTATTTTTTTTTATAGAATCTTTCAGGTCTTTATTCTCCTCTTCAAGTAAAGAAATTTTTTCAGTCAAATTTTTTAATTTTTTCTGTTCTGTATCATTTTCATTACAACTTAAAGTAATAATGAGTAATGTAGTAAGTAGTATTGCTTTCATGTAAAATATACTATAACTATTAGATTTCTACCATCAATTCTTCAACTGCTCCAACTTCTCTTTTATCATTTCTTTTTCTTTTGGGAAGAAACCTTGAGCCATTAAAAAACCACCAAAAATCATTAGAATAATACTGATAACTCTTTTTATCTTATAAATATTGTGTGGAGTCATTCTTGATTTTAGTTGTTTGGCAACCATAATTTTTATGATATCAACAGCGAAATAAGTAAGGATAATACAAGCTATGAAAAGTATAATTCTGTTGGTTTCCATATTTAGTTTTGGACCAAAAACAATGATGATTCCCATCCAAAAAGCTAAGACTCCAATGTTGATGAAATTCAATAAAAATCCTTTAAAAAATAAACCTAAGTAGTTGTTTTTTTGGATATTATCATCTTCAAGTTCTTCATCTAGTTGCTTTTTGTAACTCTTTTTTTCTTTTACATATGAAATGACTCCGTAGGCCAACATTACAGCGCCACCAAAGATAAATAATCCTGGATCGTCTTTAAGTTTTTCAAGTATTTGATTGGTAGAAAAATAAGCTATAAGAATGAATATAAAATCGGCAAAAACTACTCCGAAGTCAAAAACCATTGCTGCTCTAAATCCTTTTGTAATACTGGTTTCAAGTAATACAAAAAAAACTGGCCCAACAGTAAATGCAAGTAAAATTCCCCAAGGTATGGCAGATAATATATCGTTTATCATTTAAAAAGTATATGGATTTGAAGTTTAAAAGAATAAACTTTGCTTCATCAAATATCTAACTTTTATTCTGATAAACAAAAAGTACTAATCATTTCCTTCTTTAATCGTTCCGCCAGCTACAATTTTTTGATTGATTTGTTTTGGTCTACCAAAAATTCTGATATCACCTCCAGCGCGAACTTTAGCGTCAACCAAATCAGTTGCATAAACATCAGCATCTCCACCAGCATTTGCAGTAATTATAGTTTGACTAGTTTTAAGTCTTTCAGCTTCATAAATTCCACCAGAATTGATTAAAACATCTTGATTTTTAGCAGTTCCAGAGATTGAAATAGTAGAACCATTAGCAACTCTTACTGTTAATCTATCTACATTTATTTTGATTTTAATTTGCGATCCTTCTTTTGCAATGATATCAAAAGTGGTAGAATTAAATGTAGCTTCAGAAGAAATTCGCGAACCTTCATTAGCTTCAACTGCATCTATATTTTTGTAATAAACCGTAGCTGAAATATTTTCACCAGAAAGCATTTTTGTTAAACGCATTCTAATTTTTAACTCACCATTTTTATTAACAATTTCAACATCTTCTGAACCTGAACCGTCTAGAACTACTTTATTCTCATCAGAAGGAATTAGTAAAACTTCAATTTGATCAAAAGAAGTTACTTTATTAAAATCACCAACACTTTTTTCTGTTTGTGAAAATGCGATAGAACTTAGCAATAAGAAACTACAAATTATTTTTTTCATGATGTTTTTTCTTTTAAAGACAAGAGTAAAACAGAATTGTTACAGTAAAAGATAAAAAAAAATTACTGAACACTGGAAACTGAACACTAATTTTACTCATTCTTTCTTAAAAAAGTAAAATCTAATTGTTTTTTAACCAAATCGGCATTCTTTACTTTAACGTAAACTTCGTCGCCTAATTGTAGTAAACTCTTAGAAATTTCGCCAACTAAAGCATATTGTTTTTCATCAAACGTGTAATAATCATCTTTAATTTCACGAATTCTGCACATTCCTTCGCATTTATTAGAAATTATTTCTACATAAATTCCCCATTCGGTTACACCAGAAATTACACCCAAAAACTCTTCGTCTTTGTGATCTTGCATGTATTTAATTTGCATGTATTTGATCGAATCGCGTTCAGCATTTGTAGCAAGACTTTCCATATTACTAGAATGTTCGCATTTTTCTTCAAACACTTCTGCAGAAACCGATTTTCCGCCATCTAAATAATATTGAAGTAAACGATGTACCATAACATCAGGATAACGTCTAATTGGTGACGTAAAATGGCTGTAATAATCAAAAGCTAATCCGTAGTGACCAATATTTTCAGTTGAATATTTTGCTTTACTCATTGTTCTGATGGCTAAAGTGTCAATTAGATTTTGCTCTTTCTTACCATTGACATCTTCCATCAATTTATTCAATGATTTTGAAATATCTTTTTTATCACGCAAATCTATTTTGTAACCAAATTTTGAAATCAAAGCTTGCATTGCAAAAAGTTTGTCTTCATTAGGCTCATCGTGAATTCTATACACAAAAGTTTTCTTTTGTTTTCCTATAAATTCTGCTACTTTTCTATTCGCTAAAAGCATGAATTCTTCTATCAAATGATTAGCATCTTTTGAAACTTTGAAATAAACACCTTCTGGTTCACCATTTTCATCTAAATTGAATTTTACTTCCACTTTATCAAATGAAATAGCACCTTCATTCATTCGTTTTCTTCTAAGAATTTTAGCTAGTTCATCCAATTTTAAAGTCGCTTCTGTTACTTCATCGGAAGCTTTATATTCTTTTCCAGTTAATGAAATTTCAGCTGGAATTGTTGAAGATTTGGTTTCAATAATCACTTGCGCTTCTTCATAAGCAAAACGTTGGTCAGAATTAATAACGGTTCTACCAAACCATTGATTTAAAACAGTTGCTTTATTATCAATTTCAAAAATGGCTGAAAACGTATATTTTTCTTCATTTGGACGAAGTGAACAAGCAAAATTGGATAAAACTTCAGGTAACATTGGCACAACTCTATCAACCAAATAAACCGAAGTTGCTCTGTTATAAGCTTCATCATCTAAAATAGTTCCTTCTTGCAAATAATGCGAAACATCGGCAATATGAATTCCGATTTCATAATTTCCGTTTTCTAATTTTTTGAACGATAAAGCATCATCAAAATCTTTAGCATCTTTTGGATCAATGGTATAAGTCAAAGTGTCGCGCATATCACGACGCTTTGTAATTTCTTCTGGATGAATCGCAGTATCTAATTTTTGTGCAAAAACTTCAACATCAACTGGAAAATCATAAGGTAAACCATACTCTGCAAGAATCGCGTGAATTTCAGTATCGTGTTCTCCTGGTTTTCCTAAAACATTGATTACTGAACCAAAAGGTGAATCGGCTTTCTTTGGCCAATCTTCAATTTTTACAACAACAACATCGCCTTGTTCAGCTCCATTATATTTATCTTTTGGAATAAAAATATCAGTGTACATTTTAGCATTAGCAGTAGTTACAAAAGCAAAGTTCTTTTGAATGTCAATAACTCCAACGAATTCTGTTTTAGCTCTTTCAAGAACTTCAATTACTTCTCCTTCTGGTTTTTTACCACGACGACGGTTATAAACATAAACCTTAACTTTATCTTTATCTAAAGCATGATTCAAGTTATTTGTAGGTATAAAAACATCATCTTCAAATTCGTCGCAAATAAAATATGCGGTTCTTCGAGAAGTCATATCAATCGTTCCTTCGTAGTAATCTTGCGAAACAGCTTTTACTAAATATTTTCCAGGCTCACTTTCAATAATTACTTTTTGAGCAGCAAGAATTTTTAAATCTTTAATAATTTCGTTTCTACTTTTAGTATCGTTCAATTCAAGAACAGCACATATTTGTTTGTAATTGAATGGTTTATTGGCATTTTGTGATAGTATTTTTAAAATCTTTTCAGAGAAAGTTTTCTCTTTTTTTCCAAACTTTTTTGGGAATTTACTCATAATCTTTTTTCTAATAAGGTTTAAAATTACGAAGAAGAAAATAGAAAATAGAAAATAGAGAATAGATTTATCGAAAATATAACTTTTGTATCTTTATAAAAAATTTAAAATGACTGAATTAATAACCGTTGCTACATTTAATTTTGCTCACGAAATCATGGTTTTAAAATCTATTTTAGACCATGAAGAAATTCCGTATTTATTTCAAAATGAAAATTTAATAGCTGTCGATCCATTAGCAAGTTATGCATACGGCGGAATTGATTTAAAAGTACATCCAAACGATGTTGAAAGAGTAAAAGAGATTTTGAATAACTTAAATACAAATTTAGAAATAGTATAAAATCTATTTTCTTTTCTCTTTATTCTATTTTCTAAAATTTGAAAGTTTTCAACATCTATTAAAAACAACAAAAAGAAAATTTAAATTTAAATTAATTTATGATGGTTATTATAGCGTGTTAATTTGTACAATAACTTTAATTTTTAAAAGTTGATTTTCAAGTTATACTTTTTTATACCGATTTATCAACATAGTTTTAAGAAAGTAAATCATTCATTTTGAAGTAATTTTTAGATTTCATTAACAGTTGTTAACAAGTAAAAAAACAAATATTTTGTAGATAACTTTGATTGTTAATTTCTGTTGAAAAAGTAGTTTTTTATATTGATAACTTTTCTAAAAATTCACCAAACTAAATTTGGATTTTAAATACCAATTTTTGATTACAATTAATTTACATACAACCAAGAAAAACTTCTAAATTTCTATCTTAAGTTGTTAACAATTGATGTTAACTTAACGTTAACTGATTATCAACGAATTACAAAACACTATTAACAATGTAAAATTTTAACATTTGAATTAAATAAAATGTAATGATTTACAGCTACTTATAAATATATCTTATTAACAATATTTCCTTAACGTAAGTAAATCAAGCAGTTATATTTTTATAAAAATGAAATGGAAATACAAATAAGATTAACTAAATTTGTTTCCACAACTACAACACAATTTATTATGAAAATCTCTATCGGAAACGACCACGCAGGACCAGATTATAAAAAAGCAATTGTTCATTATTTAACATCAAAAGGTCATGAAATTTTAAACCACGGAACCGATACTTTTGATAGTGTTGATTATCCTGATTTTGGTCATCCTGTTGCTACCGATGTTGAATCAGGAAAAGCCGATTTAGGAATCGTAATTTGCGGAAGTGGCAACGGAATCGCAATGACGGCTAACAAACATCAAGGAATTAGAGCTGCTCTTTGTTGGACCAAAGAAATTTCGGCGCTTGCGCGCCAACATAATGATGCAAATGTGGTAAGTATTCCGGCGAGATTTACATCTATTCAACAAGCAATAGAAATTGTAGATACTTTTTTAACTACCGATTTTGAAGGAGGAAGACACGCAACAAGAGTTGATAAAATAAGCTGTTAAAAATTTGGATCTAAACGAAACATTACATAAAGATATAAATTTTGGAAGAAAAGTTTCCCTGTTCACTTTTTTAGTGGCAACAATACTTATGGTAATTTTTTACGTGACAGAGTTTAAAGGAACTATCTATTTTGTTTTTTTATATTTTTTCACAGCTTTGGGTTTTAATAGCTATATCTTTTTGAAATTAGCTATTTCCTTTTTTAAAGAAGTCGAAAAAAGAAGCACCATACTTTTTACTTTATTTCTTCTGTTAATAAACATTCCGCTTGGAATTCTTTACACCGATTTAGGATTTAAAATTTATAATTCTATAATGTCAAATTACTAAATTCATATTAATTCCGTCAACCAACTGACTGAATTAATGTTTTTTATCATAATATAGTATGATTGATAATTGATATATTTGACTAAACATAAAAACCATAAATCTTTCGATAAAATTAAAAACTACTGCATTAAATTAAGCATAAAATGACGAACATAAATTTCATTCAAAGCCAAGTAAACACGACTCCAAAAAACATTGAAGCAACTTTAAAATTGCTTGCTGAAGATTGTACCATTCCTTTTATTTCGCGTTATCGAAAAGATCAAACCGGAAATCTAGATGAGGTTCAAGTAGAAAATATTGCTAAACTTTCTAAACAATTTGATGAGATTGCAAAACGTAAAGAAAGCATCCTTAAAACTATTGAAGAACAAGGACAGCTTTCGCCAGAATTAAAATCGAAAATTGAAAAGTCATTCGATTTACAAGAAATAGAAGACTTATATTTACCTTATAAAAAGAAGAAAAAAACTCGTGCTGATGTTGCGCGTGAAAATGGATTAGAACCATTAGCAACATTAATTTTAGCTCAAAAAAATGATGATGTAGATTTTCTTTCAACACAATATATCAATGAAAATGTTGAAAACGAAGAAGAAGCGCTGCAAGGCGCAAGAGATATCGTTGCCGAATGGATAAACGAAAATATTGCCGTGCGTCAAGGTTTGCGTCGACTGTATAACAGAAAAGCAGTTATTGAAACTAAAGTTGTAAAAAAGAAAGCGGAAGAAGAAGACGCTCAAAAATTCAAACAATATTTTGATTGGGCAGAACCTTTGTCAAAAGCACCTTCACATAGATTATTAGCAATGCTTCGTGCCGAAAACGAAGGTTTTATTAAACTAAAAATCGAAACCGATATTGATGAAACTTACGATTTGATTGATGAAATCATAATCAAAAACGGTAATAGTCCATCGATTAATCACGTTCAATTGGCCATTGAAGACAGTTTCAAAAGATTACTTCATCCAGCTATATCAAACGAAACATTACAAGAAGCCAAAGCCAAAGCCGATATAAAAGCGATTGACGTTTTTGCAGGAAATTTGAGCCAGCTTTTACTTGCGCCACCATTGGGAGAAAAACGAATTTTAGCCATCGATCCAGGTTACAGAAGTGGTTGCAAAATAGTTTGTTTAGATGAAAAAGGCGATTTATTATACAACGAAACCATTTATCCGCATCAGCCGCAAAATGAAACAGCAATGGCGATGAAAAAGATAAAATCGATGGTGAACGCCTACAATATTGAAGCAATTTCTATCGGAAACGGAACCGCAAGCCGCGAAACCGAATTCTTTATCAAGAAAATTGCTTTCGATAAACCAGTTCAAGTTTTTGTAGTTTCAGAAGCTGGAGCATCAATTTATTCGGCAAGTAAAATTGCGAGAGACGAATTTCCAAATTATGATGTTACAGTTCGTGGTTCGGTTTCTATTGGAAGACGACTTTCAGACCCTTTAGCAGAATTGGTAAAAATCGATGCAAAATCTATAGGAGTTGGACAATATCAACACGATGTAGATCAAACAAAATTGAAAGAAGAATTGGATAACACCGTGATTAGATGTGTGAATTCAGTTGGAATTAACATCAATACAGCAAGTAAATCATTGTTGAGTTATGTCAGTGGAATAGGAGAGAAGATGGCCGAAAATATTATTGCTTATCGTCAAGAAAATGGCCCATTTGAAGATAGAAAACAAATTAAAAAAGTACCAAGACTTGGTGAAAAAGCGTATCAACAAGCTGCAGCTTTCGTTAGAATTCACAATGGAAAAAATCCTTTAGATAATTCGGCGGTACATCCAGAAGCTTATCCAATTGTGGAGAAAATGGCAAAAGATTTAAAAATTTCGGTTAACGAATTAATAGCCAACAAAGAAAAAATAGCCTTAATAAAACCAGAAAGTTACACCAATGAAACCATCGGAATTCTTGGTATAAAAGACATTCTGAAAGAATTAGAAAAACCAGGATTAGACCCAAGAAAAGCCGCTAAAATTTTCGAATTTGACCCAAATGTAAAAACCATAAAAGACGTTCGCACCGGAATGATTTTACCAGGAATTGTTAACAACATCACCGCTTTTGGCTGTTTTGTAGATATTGGTGTAAAAGAAAGTGGTTTGGTTCACATTTCCCAACTAAAAGCAGGATTTGTTAGTGATGTAAATGAAGTCGTAAAACTCCACCAACACGTTCAAGTAAAAGTTGTTGAGGTTGATGAAGACAGAAAACGTATTCAATTGACGATGGTATTATAAAGCAAAAAAATTCCAAATTCCAATAAATCAATTGGAATTTGGAATTTTTAATATTGGAATTTCGAAACTATTTAGTTTCTTCTTTTTTAGAATCAGCAGGTTGATCTTCACCTTTTGAGGCTTTTTTAAATTCATTTATTCCAGAGCCTAAACCTTTCATTAGTTCGGGAATTTTTTTACCTCCAAAAAGTAACAATACCACTACAATGATAAGTATCCACTCAGATCCTCCTGGCATAAACCCTAAAAATATAGTTAAAAAATTCATTTTTTTATTTATTAAAAATTAAATTCAGTTATTTACAATATGCAAATGTAAAAATAAAATGGTCGTGAATTGTGATTACTAAAAATTTTTACAATTAATTTAAGTTTAATACTGTATTTAGTTATTCTTTTTATTTTTTTAAAAACCAAAAACCTTAATAAACATAGCAATTCAACAAATTTTCTATATTTGTATAATAATAAAAAAACATGTCTGAAAAGCGCCTCAAAAAGCAAAAATTAAAGAAACATCTTTTCACAAAAAATCGTTTAGTAATTTTAAATGATGAGACTTTTGAAGAAGTTTTTTCATTGAGATTAACCTTGATGAATGTCTTTGTTTTTGCCTCAATTGGAGCTATTTTAATCATTTTTGTGACTACTTTTATTATTGCTTTTACTCCTTTAAGAGAATATATTCCAGGTTACACTTCAACAAAACTTAAAAAAGACGCTACAGAATTAGCTCTAAAATCAGATTCATTGGAGTTTGCTATTAAGAAAAACGAAGCTTATCTGGAGTCTATTAAAAAAGTTTTAAATGGAAATTTAGAATACGCTAAAGTCAACAAAGATTCCATTTTAGCAATATCAGTTGATACATTACCAGATTTACAATTGACAGCTACTGAAGCCGAAATGAATCTGAGAAAACAAGTTGCCGAAGAAGAGAAAAAGAAAATAGAGAAAAGAAAATAGAGGAAATATTATGTTCAACTTAGATAATATTATGCATTTATCTGCTTTTGTTAGCATTGTTTTTTTAATTACTGGATTTATCATGTATAAATTTCCACCAAAAAAAATTAACTATTTGTATGGATATCGCACAAATGCTTCCATGAAATCTCAAGAAAGATGGGATTTTTCTCAAAAATATTCTTCCATTCAAATGATGTTTACAGCAATTAAATTATTTATACTTTCATTGATTTTACCTTGGTTTAATGAAAGTTTCATAACAAATATTTTTTTACAAATAGTTATCGTGATTGTAGCTGTGGGATTTATGTTTTACAAAATAGAAAAAGCGATTAAAATTAATTTTCCTAACGAATAAATATGTCGATAAAATCAATTGCAGCCAAGATATTTGCTAAGTCAATTTATAATAAAACTCAAAAATGGGCTTCAAATCCTGTCGAAACACAACAAAAAGTTTTTAATGATTTAATTCGTCAGGCGAAAGAAACGCAGTTTGGAAAAGATCACAAATTCAATGAAATTAAAATTTTTGAAGATTTTGCCAATCAAGTTCCAATAAGAGATTATGAGGAATTAAAACCATATGTTGACCGAGTTGTAAAAGGTGAAGAAAATATTCTTTGGAAAGGAAAACCGCTTTATTTTGCAAAAACATCTGGCACAACATCTGGCGCAAAATACATTCCGCTGACTAAAGAATCGATGCCTTTTCATATTCAAGCGGCGCGAAATGCGATTTTGAGTTACATTCACGAAACAGGAAAAGCCGATTTTGTTGATGGTAAAATGATTTTTCTACAAGGAAGTCCGATATTAGAAGAAAAAAACGGAATTAAACTAGGTCGTCTTTCCGGAATTGTTGCGCATTTTGTTCCAAAATATTTACAAAAAAACCGAATGCCAAGTTGGGAAACCAATTGCATTGAAGATTGGGAAACTAAAGTTGATGCTATTGTTGAAGAAACTTTCAACGAAGATATGGCAGTGATTTCAGGAATTCCTTCTTGGGTGCAAATGTATTTCGAAAAATTACAGCAAAAAGCTCAAAAGCCAGTTGGAGAACTCTTCAAAAACTTCAATTTATTTATTTATGGTGGAGTAAATTATGAACCTTATCGTGCCAAATTTGAAAATTTAATTGGAAGAAAAGTAGATTCTATTGAATTGTTTCCGGCTTCTGAAGGATTTTTTGCCTACCAAGATTCTCAAAAAGAAAAAGGAATGTTGTTGCTTTTGAATTCAGGAATTTTCTACGAATTCGTAAAAGCCGACGAATTTTTCACAGAAAATCCCAAACGATATACAATCGGTGAAGTAGAATTGAAAGTGAATTACGTTTTAATTCTTTCTACAAACGCTGGACTTTGGGCTTATAATATTGGCGACACAATTCAATTTACAAGTTTAAAACCTTATCGAGTTATCGTTTCGGGTCGAATTAAACATTATATCTCTGCGTTTGGCGAACACGTTATTGGTAAAGAAGTCGAACATGCTTTACAAGAAGCTATGGAAAATACAGACATTCGTGTGAATGAGTTTACAGTTGCACCACAAATTGCACCAAAGGATGGATTACCTTATCACGAATGGCTTATCGAATTTGAGAACGAACCCAATAATCTTGAAGAATTTGCGTTAAAAATTGACAATGCAATGCGCAAGCAAAATGTCTATTACGATGATTTAATAGTTGGAAAAGTATTGCGAACATTAGTAATAACAAAAGTTTCTAAAAACGGATTCCAAGAATACATGAAATCTATAGGAAAATTGGGTGGTCAAAATAAGCTGCCAAGACTTTCTAACGATAGAAAAATTGCTGATTTTTTTGAGTAAATAGAAAAAATATGATAGAAAAAAGACTGGTTTTGGTTTTACTTTTAATTTCACAGTTTACTTTTTCACAAATTCGTGGTGTTGTAAAAGATAGCTTAACCGGAAATCCTATTCCTTATGTAAATATTTGGGTTGAAAACGAAAATATTGGAACTACATCTGAAGAAGACGGAACATTTGAATTAAAAACTTCAAAAGAAAAAAAACTTGTTTTTTCGGTGCTTGGTTTTGAAACTAAGATTTGTAAATTATCTGAAACAGCCGAAATTATTCTAAATCCAATTGTATATCAGTTGGATAACGTAGAAATTACTAAACTTAAAAACACTAAAGAATTAGAAATTGGTGATTCCAAAAAAATTCACCACAAACATTTATCAGGAGATAAACCATGGATTTATGGCAAGTTATTTACTTACGAACCAAAATATTCTGAAACACCCTATTTAAAAAACATAGTATTTTTATCAGATAGTGAAAAAAAAGATGCAAAATTAAAAATCAGAATATTTCAACTTAAAGACTCTTTACCTGATGAAGATATGTTATTCGAAGACGTCTTTGTTACTGTTAAAAAAGGAATGAGAAAAAACATTGTAGACATTTCAAAATATAAAATTAAAATGCCAAACAATGGAATTGTCATTGGATTGGAATGGCTTATTATTGAAGAAAATAAATATCTTTACGAATATACTTATAACAAAACAAAACAGAGTACTGTAAATTATGCACCTTCTTTGGTTATTAATTATTCAGAAGTAGAAAATTCCTTTCGATATTCAGGAGGAAGATGGATAAAATCAAAAATTAATAAAATCAAAATTAAAGAAACAAAACCGTGGGATAATAAAGTTATGGTGCCTGCAATAAACCTCATTTTAACCAATTAATGAATAAAATTTACCTATTACTTATACTAATTTCTGGTTCTCTTTCAGCTCAAATCAAAGGAGTAGTAAAAGATAGTTTGACAGGAAATCCAATTCCTTATGTAAATATTTGGGTTGAGAATGAGAATATTGGCGCTAGCTCAGAAGAAAATGGAACTTTTGAAATCTATACTACAGAAAAAAGTAAAAACTTGATTTTTACAGCAATAGGTTTTGAGAAAAAAATTGTAAAAATATCAGAAAGTAAAGAAGTAAAATTAAAGTCGGTAGAATATTTACTAGATGAAATAGTGCTTTCTAATAGTAAAGAAACCAAGCAAATTGAAATAGGCAAAACCAAAAATTCGATTTCACAAGCATTTGATAATGGCCCTAAAATTGTTGCTAAATTCTTTCCTTATAAATCGTCCTATAAAGCAACAAAGTACATAAAAAAAGTTACTGTTTTAACAGATAGCAAAATAGAAAACGCTACTATAAAATTACATTTTTATGCTGTTGATTCCTTAGGTTTTCCATCAAAAGAGTTGTTAAAAAAAGATTTGATACTAACTGTTAAAAAAGGTGTAAACAATCATGCTTTTGATATTTCAGATTTGAATCTTACTATGCCAAAATCAGGACTTTTTGTGGGCTTTGAAAAATTACTTATCGAGAAAAATAAACTTGAAACTACAATTACAGATTTTAATTCGAACACAACAAAAACCCAAAAAAAATATTACCCATTCTTACTATATAATTTTGTTGAAAAAGATTTTCAATTTGAATATTCTGGCGGAAAATGGAACAAACAACAAAAATTCAATCTCGATGGTTCAGTGAGTAAAATGATGATAAATGAGCCGGCAATTAACCTTATCCTAACCAACTAAAGCATAAAATCAGTATATTTGCAGGTTAGAAAATAAAATTTAATGAAAGAAATTAAAAACATTTCGCGCTCAAGAGCGCAAGAATCGTCGGCAGCTATCGAACGATTGTACATTACCATGAGACATTTATTTAACAGAGGTTTTTACAAACCAATGGGTGTTTCAGGAGAAACTTTAAGAGAAGCATTATTAGAGCTTCGACCAGAAATTTACGGAAGCATTGCAGAAGAAAAAGTAGAACTTAACGGTTTACTTTATGTAATAGAAAGGCTTCCAGTAGGAATTGAAGAATGCCGTTACATCAACTTAACTTCAGATGAAGGGTATTCAAAATCACATTTTCAAGCCATTGTTCCACCAAAACGTAGAAGAAATTGCTACCGAATTGATGAAGAACAAATGAATGTAGAAATTACACGTGGCCGTTCCGATATTTATGATATTCTGACGCATTTGACTTTCATTTTCATCGAATCTCACAAAATTAAAGACAGAGTTTTAATTGATGAAGAAGGAAGAATTTCACGCGATTGGCAAAAATTAGAACAAGCCGCTTTACAAACCAAAAAATTAACTCAAATTGAAAAAGAGAAAGCCATTTCTCACGCAGCAAATGTGTTGGGAAGAACGTTTGTTGAGGTTTTAGATATTTATGATTCTTTTGGAACCAAAGAAAAACCAGACAGATTTCTTCACTTAATTTACTGGTTAGGAAAACTTGCCATTGAAGAAGTGGTTGACAATAACAAAAGAACAATTACTTTCAGTCCAATTTTAAGAGAACGTCTTGGACACCACATTCACGGTGAAATTTGGGCAACCAATATCAAAGAAGTTTTAAAAGAAAATAATTTACTAGGAAGACCAATTCATATTATTAGTGCAAACATGCACAGTGTTATGAATTCGATTTTTGCAACGCATGTTCTAGGACCAAAATTCAAAGGAAAATCAGATTTTGATATTTTTGAAGAATTGAGTCGTCAAGGTGCGCATGATGTTCGTAATAAAGTAGAAGAATTTGCTCTAAAACACGGAATGATTTCGCTTCCAGATCAATCTGGAACTAATATTGACGTTCAAATATTTGATACCTCAAAAATCGATTGGATAAAATCGGCATTTCCAAATGCAAAAGTCGGAAAAGATAATCCGGTGATTATTGTAATGGATTATGCTTTTGGAGAACAAGCTTACGAAACTATTGACGAATTATTAAAACCATACAAAAACGGAAAAGAGAAAACATTATTAAATGTTGAATCGGTTTCCATTATGGGTAAAGCAGGAATTCTAGAAGGTGGAAAAGGTGATATTATGATTCCAAATGCGCATATTAATGAAGGAACAGCAGACAATTATTTCTTTGAAAATGAATTAACTGCCGAAATGCTTGAAGGAAACGGAATTCCAGTATTCGCTGGACCAATGATTACAGTTCTTGGAACATCTCTTCAAAATAAAGATTTATTGAAATTCTTTCACGAGTCAACTTGGAGCGTAATTGGTCTAGAAATGGAAGGAGCATATTATCAAAAAGCGATTCAATCGGCATCAAAAATTAGAAAAAGTATAAATCCAAACGTAAAAGTTCGTTATGCCTATTATGCTTCAGATAATCCTTTAGAAACAGGAAGTACATTAGCTTCAGGCGGACTTGGAACAACAGGAGTAAAGCCAACTTATTTGATTACAATCAAAATATTAGAACAAATTTTCAACGTAAAATAACATATTTCTATGAGTACAAATTCTCAAAATAACGACAATCAAGAAATTGATTTATCTGATATTTCAAAAAAAATTGGTGGATTATATGACGCTGTTTTAATGTCAATTTTTAATATGATTTTGTTTTTTAAAAGAAAAGCCTTAATCCTAGGATTATTATTTATAATTGGAGCAGGATTAGGTTTCTTTTTAGATTCAAATAAAAATTATAATAGTCAAATAATTGTTGCACCAAGTGGAGGAGTTGATTATTTATACTCAAAAATAGATTTAATTAAATCAAGATTATCTGAAAAAGACGAGAAATTTTTTAAAAGTATTGGGATTGCCAATTCAGATAAAATTCAAAATATAAAAATTGAACCAATTGTTGATCTTTATAATTTTGTAAACAACAATACTGCAATCGCTTCAAATGCTCAAAACACTCAAAACTTTGAAGTAATAAAATTACTTGCAGAAAGTAATGATATTAATAAAGTAATTGAAGATGAACTTACAAGTAAAAACTATCCATATCATTCTTTACTTATATCATCAAACGGAAGAATAGAACCAGATGATATTATTAAACCTTTATTAAAATATTTGAATACTGATGACTACATGAATCAGATTTCAAAAATTAATAAGGAAAATATATTAATAAAAATGAAGAAGAACGAAGAAGAAATCGTTCAAATAGATTCGCTTATTAGTGTAATATCTAAAAACATTTCTAACAACAACAAGAGTAATAATCTAATATACAATAACGAAAACAGCGAGATAAACGCAATGTTTGAGTTAAAAAACAAACTTATTGGTGAAATTGCTTCTCAAAAAATACAATTAGTAAAAATAGAATCTTTTATAAAAGACATTAGTATAACTCCAAATATTATAGATAATAAAGGGACAAATGGAAAGATGAAATTGATTTTACCGATACTATTTATTTCTTTATTTGTGCTTATTTCTCTATTTCTAGCTTTTTATAAAAATCAATCAACTAAAACAAAATAGAAATTTATGAAATCGTCATTAATATCAAGTTTGTGCAACAAACATCAATAAACAAAGGCGATACCGTATACAACCAATGATAAATAAAATTTAAACATATGAAAGGAATTATCTTAGCTGGTGGCTCAGGAACTAGATTACACCCATTAACTCTTGCTGTAAGCAAACAGTTAATGCCTATTTATGACAAACCAATGATTTACTATCCGCTTTCAACATTGATGTGGGCAGGAATTAATGAAATACTTATCATTTCAACACCACACGATTTGCCTTTATTCAGACAATTATTAGGCGATGGAAAAAAATTTGGTTGTCGTTTTGAGTATGCTGTTCAAGAAAACCCTAATGGTCTTGCGGAAGCATTTATTATTGGAAAAGAATTTATAGGAAATGATAAAGCTGCTTTAATTCTAGGAGATAATATTTTCTACGGAACAGGTTTAGCTGAATTATTACAAGCAAATAGTAATCCAGAAGGTGGAATTATTTATGCGTATCATGTTCATGATCCAGAACGATATGGAGTGGTTGATTTTGATAAAGACGGAAACGTTCTTTCAATAGAAGAAAAACCTGAAAAACCAAAATCAAATTACGCAGTTCCTGGAATTTATTTCTATGATAATTCCATTATTGAAGTGGCAGCAAATATAAAACCAAGTCATCGAGGTGAACTTGAAATAACTGATGTTAATAAAGAATATTTAAAAAGAGGAAATCTAAAAGTTAGTATTCTCGATAGAGGAACCGCGTGGTTAGACACAGGAACTTTTCAATCATTAATGCAAGCCGGACAGTTTGTACAAGTAATTGAAGAACGCCAAGGATTGAAAATTGGAGCAATAGAAGAAGCGGCATACAAAATGGGATTTATAGATGCTAAACAATTAAAAGAACTTGCAACACCATTACTTAAAAGCGGTTACGGATTACATTTAATGAGTTTATTAGAAGAATAAAATTAATTTAAGTTTAAATGAAGTTTGATTTTTTAGAAATTGACTTTGATTTTTGCTATTGAAATTGCTATTGAACATGATTTTTACAGAAACAAAACTTAAAGGTTGTTTTATTATAGAACCAAAAATAATCAATGACGAAAGAGGTTATTTTATGGAAAGCTTTAATGAACAAACTTTTGAAAAAGGTACAGGAGAAAAAGTACATTTTGTTCAAGATAATCAATCCTATTCTTCGAGAGGAGTACTTAGAGGATTGCATTATCAAACAGGAGAACATGTTCAAGCAAAACTTGTAAGAGTTTTAAATGGAGAAGTACTTGATGTTGCAGTAGACATAAGACCAGATTCTGAAACTTTTGGACAGCATATAGCTATTTTACTTTCTGGTGATAACCAAAAACAGTTTTTTATTCCAAGAGGATTTGCTCATGGATTTTTGGTTTTGAGTGAAAAAGCCACCTTCTTTTATAAATGTGATAATTTTTATAACAAAGAAAGCGAAGGCGGAATAAAATATAACGATTCAGATATCAATATTGATTGGCAATTTGATGTTAATGAGCTAATTATATCTGAAAAAGACCAACAGCTTCCCAATTTAAAAAACGCTAAAAAAGTATGGTAGTTTTAGTAACAGGAGCAAACGGACAACTAGGACAAGCGTTACAATCTATTTCAGGAAATTTTCCAGAAATAGATTTTGTTTTTTGCTCTTCTTCAGATTTAGATATTACTAAAAAAGAAAGTTGTGAAGCAGTTTTTGTAAAGTACAAACCAGACTATTGCATAAACGCAGCAGCCTACACAGCAGTTGATAAAGCAGAAAGTGAACCAGAAAAAGCACAATTAATAAATGTTAAAGGAGCAAAAAATCTAGCTGAGGTTTGCAAAGAATACGACACTATTTTACTTCACATTTCTACTGATTTTGTTTTCGACGGCACAAATAAAACGGCTTATAAAGAGGAAGACACACCAAATCCAACAGGAGTTTATGGTTTGACAAAATTACAAGGAGAAAAAGCGGTTCAAGAAACATTTGATAATTATTTCATTATAAGAACATCATGGGTTTATTCGCAATTCGCAAATAACTTCATGAAAACCATGCTCCGACTAGCTTCCGAAAGAGATAGTTTATCAGTAGTAAATGACCAAATTGGAACACCAACAAACGCAGTAGATTTAGCCGAAGCTTTGATTTCAATGATTAGTCACACTGAGCGCAGTCGAAGTGCCTACAACCAACAACCAGCAACCAACAACCATTTCGGAATCTACAACTTCTCAAACGAAGGACAATGTTCATGGTATGATTTTGCTCAGGAAATATTTGAAATAAATAATGTCAATATAAATTTAAGCGCTATACCAACAACAAGTTTTCCAACACCAGCAAAACGCCCAGCTTTTAGTGTTTTAGATAAAACTAAAATAAAAAAGTTTTTTCAAGTTGAAATTAAGGATTGGAAAGAAAGTTTAAAAGCATGTAAAATTTAAATTTTATTTAGGAGTTTATCAATTCATAAAATATAATTTTACCAACAAAACAGTACTTTTGAAAAAGACGATATTTATACTGAGTTTTCTAATGATGAACATTGCATTTGTATTTGCCCAAAAAGCAAAAACAATTGTTATTGAGCATACTGATTACTCAGACATTAATCAATTTGAAGTTCCAGACGCTGTACTTTTAACAGGTAATGTGAGACTTAGTCATGATGGAGCAACAATGACTTGCAACAAAGCCTATTACTATCAGAAAGAAAACTACATAAAAGCATTTGGAGATGTTCAAATGGTACAAGGCGACACACTTTATTTAAACAGTAAATATGCCGAGTATAATGGAAATATCAAAAAAGCATTTGCGGCAGGAAATGTGGTTATGACTTCACCAGAGTCAACAATGACAACCGATACTATTCATTTTGACCGAAACACTCAAGAAGCTTATTTTAATTCAAACGGAACCATTGTAAATAAAAACAACACTTTAAAAAGTAAAGCAGGACGTTATTATTTAAAGGAAAAAAAATACCAATTCTTATCTGCTGTTGAGTTAAAAAACCCAGAATATACTATAAAGACAAATCATTTAGATTACAAAACAACTCAAGGGAATTCTGATTTAAAAGGACCATCAACTATTGTAAGTAAAGAAACCTTTATTTATACAGAAAACGGACATTATAACAGTAAGAACAATACAGGACATTTTCTCCAAAAATCTTATATAAAATATAAAGACCGATTAATAGAAGGCGACAGTTTATATTATGATAGAAAAATCGAATATGCCTCAGGAACTAATAATGTAAAAATTACAGATTCCATTAATAAAGCCATCATCAAAGGCCATTATGGCGAAGTTTTTAAACAAAAGGATTCTGTTTACATGACTAAGCACGCTTCAATACGCTATAAGGTTGAAAACGATTCTATGTTTGTTCACGCTAAAAAGTTGTATTTAACCGGGAAAACAGGCGAACGAATTGTGAGAGGACAAAAAAACGTTAGATTTTTCAAAACAGATTTAAGCGGTAAATGTGATTCTATTCATTCCGATCAAAAGAGAGCTTTAACACAACTTATTGGAAAACCAATTCTTTGGAATTTTGAAAACCAACTTACAGGTGATGTAATGCATTTGATAGGTGACAATAAAACAGAAAAATTAGATTCGCTTAAAGTGTTAAACAATACTTTTATTATTTCAAAAGATACTATTGGTGATGGTTTTAATCAGATAAAAGGTTTAAATCTTTACGGAAAATTTCTAGAAAACAAACTTCATGAAGTCGATGTAATTAAGAATACAGAGGTTGTTTATTACATGCGAAATGACAAAAACGAACTTATAGGTATCAATAAAAATGTTAGTAGCAAGATTAATATGATAATGGATGATAAAAGTAAAGTAGAAACAATTACTTTTTTCAATAATGTAGATGGTGATATTTATCCAGAAAAAGATTTACCCGAAAACGCCAGAAAACTTCGAGGTTTTGTATGGCGAGGCGACGAACGAATAAAAACAAAAGAAGATATTTTTCCAGAAGACGAGGTAGAATTGGATAAAAAGATTGTTGAAGAGAGTAGGGCAAATTTTGAAGAACAAAAAAACAAACAAGAAGCAGCTGACATCAATCAAATAATTTCAAAAATCAAACCTAATGAAACGTTAGTTGGACAAAGTTTTATTAGTAACATAGATGCATTTGAAAATAATATTAATTTAATTAAAGCTTCAGGATGGGCTTTTTTTAGTAATCAATCTCCGAGTAAAACAAGGATTATAATAGTATTATTAAAAGACGGAAAGACAACAAAACTTAATGTTCAAAAAATAACTAGACCAGATGTAATTGCGGCTTTTAAACTAGATTATAATAATGATGAATGTGGTTTTAACGCAACCATTGATAGTTCTAAATTAAAAAAAGGCACTTATCAATTGGCAGTGTATCTCAAAAATGAAGAAACAAACAAAGAAGGATTACTTTTAACAGATAAAAAAATAGATATTAAATAATTATTTATATTACATTTGAAAAGTAGTTTTATCTCACAAATTTACCCTGAGGATATAAACAGCATTGAAAGAATAAAAATTGGAAATAGATAAACCAAAGAAAATATATTGTTTGACACCTGTCTTTAATGATTGGGAGAGTTTACATGTTTTGATAACTCAAATGGAGAAAATACAGGTTAATAATTCAAACATTAACTTCTCAATAATTGTTGTTAATGATGGCTCAACAGAAGAAAATAAAATTGAATTAAAAAATAATTTTATTGACACAACCATTTTAAACCTAAAAGTAAATATTGGTCATCAACGAGCTATTGCCGTTGGACTACAATATATTTATAATGAAAAAGATGATTATGATTATGTTGTTGTAATGGATTGTGATGGCGAAGATAAGCCTGAAGACATAATTTTGTTACTAGAAAAAGCAACTAAAGAGGGCTCAAAGAAAATTATTTTTGCACAAAGAAAAAAAAGACAAGAATCAATACTATTTAAAACAGGGTATTTTTTTTATAAATACTTATTTTATTTTTTAACAGGACAAAAAATAAATTTTGGAAATTTCAGTGTAATTCCTAAAAAACTCATAGGTAAAGTTGTACATCAAAACAATATTTGGAATCACTATTCAGGAGGAATTATTCAATCAAAAATACCCTTTGATAAAGTTTTGTTAGACAGAGGGAAACGATATCATGGAGTTTCAAAAATGAATTTTAATAACTTAATTATCCATGGATTAAGTTCTATTGCTGTTTATTTTGATTTTTTGTCGTTAAGAATTTTAAGATATTCTTTATATGGAATTGGATTATGTTTTATCTCGGTAATGTATATTTTTTATCAAAAGATGTTCACTAATAACGCAATTCCAGGTTGGGCTTCAAGCTTAATTTTAATCATATCAGGAATTATTTTACAGCTTTTTTCAGTAACATTAATTGTATTACTATTGCAATTAAGTTCTAGAAAAAACATTAATGCACCAAACCCAAAAACTTATTTAGATTTTATAGAAAACATTGAATAGTTAAGATAAAATTTCGAAACAGTGTACAAAAACAAATTTAATTAAATAAGTTTGCCCATATATTGAGTTTATATAAAAAGAGTTCTTCAACAAATACCAAAACAAATGACACAATTTATTATTAAAAACAAAATTTATTTTATTGCATTGTCCATATTAACTATAATGTTTCAAATTAATTATGGTTTAGGAGTAATACTTCCAGGCAGTACAAATTGGATTATGTCTGCTTATCAAGATTGGGGTCAACACTATTTGGGATGGGCATATTTTAGAGAAGAGCCATGGACTTTTCCATTAGGTCAAGTGAATAATTTTAATTATCCAGCTGGGACAACTGTAGGTTATACAGATTCTATTCCATTAATGGCAATAATTTTTAAATCGATTTCGTTTTTGTTGCCTGAAACATTTCAATATTTAGGGTTGTGGTTGTTTATATGTCATTTATTGACAGGTTTTTTTACAATTAAAATTGCTAAACTATATAATGCTTCAGACATTGTTGCTATAATAGCTGCTTTATTAGTTGCCTTTAATCCTGTTTTGTTGTACAGAGGAATGCACCCTGCTTTATGTTCACATTGGCTTATTTTAGGTTCAATTTATTTTTACTTAATAAATGCCAACATTTTTACATTTAAAAGTATTCTTAGAAAACAATTTATTTTAGTTGTTTTATCTGCGGTGATTAATCCATACATGTTATTCATTGTTTTGTTTTTCTCAATTATTTTATTGGCCAAATATTATTTTTTTAATAAATTAATTTCAATTAAAGAGTTTTCATTCTATTTGTTATTAAACATTGTTTCTGTTTTATTTTTATGGTTTATAACAGGAATGATTTCTTTTAATAATGATGTAAATATGGAAGTAACAAATAGTTATGGACTATATGGCTTTAATTTAAATTCATTTTATAACCCTGAAACATTTTCAAATATTTTACCTCAACAAGAGAAAGTAAGTACTCAACAATATGAGGGCTTTGCTTATTTAGGGTTAGGCTTGATTTTACTTTTTATTATATCAATTATGTTTTTTTTATGGAATTTTAAGAAATTCAATTTCGGAAAAATTTTCTTACCATTTTTTATATTAGTGATTTTCTTCACATTATTTGCAACAACAAATACAGTTAGTTTCAACAAAGAAGTTTTATTCACCTATTATCTTCCTTCTATATTGTATAAAATCGGTTCGATTTTCAGGGCTTCTGGAAGGTTTATTTGGGTTTTATACTATGCAATAATTATTTTCTCACTAATTATAGTCATTAAAAGTAATTTTTCAAAATTAATAAAAGCTAGTTTTTTATTTCTTATTATGATTATTCAGTTTTATGATATTTCACAAATGATAAAACCACGTAATCTTCAAATTGGGGAATATGCTAATGAGAAACTTCAAGAGGACAAGTGGGTAGATTTAACATCGAATTTTAAAAAAATCATTACCTACGTTCCTTTTAATAATAATTTATTGTATAAATCCGATTATCAAGATTTATGCTTTATGGCTCTTAAAAATAATTTGCCAATTACTTGTGGATATGTGGCAAGAGAATCTACGGCAATTAATCAAAAATTTACGGATTCATTAAACCTTAAAATTACAGAAGGAGAGGTTTCAGAGGATGATATTTTTATTACAACACCTCAAAATTTAGATTTTTTTAATTCAATTATTTTTAAAGAAAAAGTAGAAGTAAAAATGTTAGACGGTTATTATGTTTTATATAGCAAAAAAACAAAGATTAAAAACCAACTTGAGCAAACAGATATAGACAATAAAAAGACGGATTCAATATTTAATAAAATTAAAGCAGATTTAAAGCTTAATGAAATTAGCAGACCAAATTTAAACTCAAAAACCATAAATTGTAATGTTGATAAAAATGTATTTAGTAATAATGTATTACAACTTCAAGGATGGGGATTTTTAAAAAATGGTCATAGTGAAAAAGACTCAATATTTGTTGCTTTGATTGGTGATAAAAAAACTTATCTAGTTAAAACAAAACTTATAAAAAGACCTGATTTAATTACTCATTTTAATAATAAAAGTCTTGAAAACACAGGTTTTTCTGTGAATTGTTTTACTGAATTTGCAGAACTAGGTAATTATGAAATAGCAATTGGGATAAAGAACAAAAATGGTGTAATTAGTTATCAATCATTAAACCAACCTACTTTAGTAATAAGAAAGGAAACCAAACCACAAATCATTAAAAAATTACCGCCAATCAATTCTAGCGTAATATTTAATATTGAAAAAACTAATAACAGCGTTTCGGATTGTTATATTGATGGATGGGCAGCAATAAAAAATATTGGTTCAAGTAATAATATAGTTTATTTAACTCTTCAAAATGGTAAAAACATATATCAAATTGAAACAAATGCAATACTTAGAAAAGATGTAACGTCACATTTTAAAAATGTTGATGGAAAAAATTATGATAACGCTGGTTTTTCTGCTATAATAAAGTTTAAAGATTTACCAAAAGGAAAATATAGTGTTGGTATTTTAATCGTTAACAATAATAAAGAACAATTATTTTCTACAACCGATAAAACAATCGTGATTAATTGATTTTTTTAAAAAGTGTTTTTAATATTTTTTTCAATTTGATTAATCAAAAAAAGTAAGATAGAATAAAATAATTAAATATACTATACTACAACAAGTTGTATTTAAATAAAAAGAATAAAAACCATGAACTACGAAAAAAAAGACAGCGATTATTATTCAAATGTTAGACATGATTTAATCAGTTTAATAGATGAAAGTAAAAAGGGATTGAAAGTTTTAGAAATAGGCGCGGCTTATGGTGCAACTTTATATCACTTAAAAACGAGCAATATTGCACAAGAAGTTGTTGGTATTGATATATTTGAAGACACAAAAAACAAAGAAAAATACCTACCTTTAGACACATTTATTTTTGGAAATATCGAGTCGTTAGACGTTTCTAAATATGATAATTATTTTGATATTGTTATCCTTGCCGATGTATTAGAACATTTAATAGAGCCTAAAATTGCGTTAGAAAAAATATATAAAACAGTAAAACCTAACGGAGAAATCTTGGTAAGTATGCCAAATGTTAGACATTATAGTGTTTTTAAACAAGTCTTTTTAAAAGGAGATTTTAAATATGAAGAAAGCGGAATTTTAGACTATACTCATTATCGATTTTATTGTAAAAAAAATATTATTGCTCTACTTGAATCTTCAGGATTAGTTACAAAACAAATAATCAGTTCTTTAAACATATATAAAGGCAAATCGCTTACAAAATTTATCAACAAAGTAACTTTTGGTACTTTTGAAGAGTTCTTTACAGTTCAATATCTTTACAAAGGATTGAAAAAGTAATATCAAACAGTAGTGAAATCAAATCTTACAATAGCTTTTCTAACTTCTACAGATCCAAATGATAAAAGATCATGGTCAGGAATTCATTATTGTATGTATAACTCGTTGAAAAATAATTTTGTAACCGTTGATGCTATTGGTCCAATCGATGGTTTTTTATTAAAATCAATAGGAATTGTAAATAAAATTTCTCGTTTTTTATTTAATAAAGGTTATAATCACAATAACTCCATCGTTAGAAGTTACCTTTTATCATTAACCATCAATAAGAGAATTAATAAAAAAAAATACGATATAATTTTTGCTCCTGCATCTTCTTCAGAAGTAGCATTTTTAAAAACTAATGCAAAAATTATTTATCTTTCAGATTCTTCCTTTGGACAATTAAATGGTTATTATGATGTTTTTTCTAATTTATTTAAATTTTCTAGTAAAGAGTCTAATTATATAGAACAAAAAGCAATTGATAAATCAGATTATTTTATTTATCCTTCAAAATGGGCAGCAAATTATATTGTTCAAAATTATGGTGTTGATGAACAAAATGTAAGCGTTATTCCATTTGGTGCCAATATAAATAATGAAGATATTGTATATTTAGAAAAAGAAATTTCTAATAGAATACCAATAACATTACTTTTTTTAGGAGTCGAATGGTTAAGAAAAGGAGGTGATGTAGTATTTAAAACCTTTGAAATGTTAGTAGAAAATGGATACGATATAAACCTAATTGTTTGTGGTTGTATTCCACCGGTTTCACATCCTAAAATGACGGTTTACCCTTTTTTGAATAAAAATAATAAAGAAGATTTTGCTACTTTTAATACCATACTTTCACAAACACACTTTTTGTTTTTACCAAGTAAAGCAGAATGTTTTGGCATAGTTTTTTGCGAAGCAAGTGCCTATGGAATTCCAAGCATAACAACAAACACTGGAGGGATTCCTAATGCTGTTTATGATGGTATTAATGGTTATTGTTTAGATGTTAATGCAAGCCCAAAAGAATATTACAATACAATAGTTCAGTTAATTGAAGATAAAGAAAAGTACAAAGCTTTAAGTAAATCATCAAGAGCGTTGTATTTAAATAAATTAAATTGGGAAAATTGGGCTAATGAAGTGGCCGAAATAATTTCCAAAATTAGTAATAATAACAAATCCTAGACTTGAATATTAAAACACTACTTCCATTAGATACTTCAAATTTAAAATACCTTTTGGGAAAAGGAGGTATTTCTTTTTTGTTTAGAATGTTGGGTATGGGGTTAAGTTTTTACATTATAGATTTAGTTTCTAATGCTTATAATGTAGATACTTATGGAAATTTTTCGCTTGTTCAATCAACGATTTTAGTATTAACCATGATTTTTACACTTGGTATTCAAAATGTATTAATCATAAATGTTGCTACTACTAATCCAGATGATTATTCGGCTCAATTAAATATTTTATTCAAAGCCATAAAGCTAATCTTGTTTACTTCAATAATTCCAATTATTGTAATTTATTTATTTTCAAAATTTATAGCTATAAACATATTTTCAAAGGAAATTTTACAACATGATTTCAAAAATATTGCTCTCTTTTTGTTGCCTTTTTTGCTTCATGAAATTATACTATACTTTTTTGTTGCCAGAAAAAAATTCATCAGCTTTGGGTTATTTATGTTTGTTTTACCCAATATGTTTTTCATCCTATCAGTAATAATTTGTAAAAAAGTTCTAATACAAAATTTAAATGTTACATTACTCTATGGCTTGTCTTTTTTAATGACTTTTTTAATAGAAATTATATACATATACAAGCCATTTAAAATTATAAACAATGTTATTTCATATAAAGAGATTATGAAAAACGCTTTACCAATGATGTCTAGTGGTTTATTATTACTTCTATTGAATACAACAAATGTTTTTATGTTAGGAATAATGTCAACATCAAAAAGTGTTGGAATTTATAATGCTTCATATAAAATTGGACTTTTAGTTTTACTTGTCCTAGCTTCTGTAAATTTAATTATTGGTCCAAAGATTGCCGAACTTTATCACAAAAATAAAATAGCTGAACTTAAAAAAATAATTCATCAATCAACATACTTTACAGCAATTATAACGTTACCAATAGTTTTATTTTTATTAGTTTTCAACAAAGATTTATTGGCAATTTTAGGAAGTAATTATCAAGAAGGATCAACCGTTTTGACAATAATAATTTTATCATCGTTTTTTAGTGCGATATCAGGAAACGTTGATCAAATTTTGAACATGTCAAACAATCAAAACACACTTTTAAGAATAAATTTGATTTGTTTAGTAATAAATATTCTACTTTGCTACATTTTAATACCAAAGTATAATATAGTAGGAGCCGCAATAGCAAGTACTTGTTCAACCGTCTTAATGAATCTAATTTGTAATATTTACATTAAAAAGAAATTAGGATTTTTTACCTTTTTTTAAATGAAAGTTGAGTTATCAGTTATAATAGTTAATTATAATGGGCAAATTTATTTTAAAGATTGCCTTGATTCGTTATACAATAAACTTGAAGGAATTTCATTTGAAATAATTGTTCTTGATAATAATTCTTCAGATAACAGCTGTTTATTTATAAAAGAAAATTATCCTCAAGTAATATTAATTGAGTCAAAAGTAAATCATGGTTTCGGTAAAGGAAACAACGAAGCGGTCAAATATGCTAAAGGCGAATTTTTATTATTAATTAATAATGATACAATTGTTTTAGACAATTTATTACCAGTTTTAAATCACATAAAAAGCAATGCAAATATTGGTGTAATTGGCATAAACATGTTGAATAAGGAAAGAAAATATATTCCTGCTGCAGGAGTGTTTCCTAATTTCAACAATATGTTTCTAATGAAGAAACTTCTCCAAATAGATGAAGAATTTGTTAATGGAAATTTTTCAAAATCAAGTTATAATGTAGATTGGCTTGGAGGCTCTTTCTTATTGCTAACCAAAACCCTTTACAATGAAATAAACGGATTTGATGAAGATTATTTCATGTACGTAGAAGATGTAGATTTTTGTAAAAAGATTGCAAATAAAGGACACTTAAGAGTGTTTTTACCAAACTATAGTTATATTCATTTTGTAGGCTTCACAAAATCAAAAAACCCAATGCTAATCAAAGGCTATGAATTATATATTTCCAAACACTTTAATGGTTTAGAAAAACTAAAGGTAATGACAGCTTTGAAAATAAATAAGTTAGTAAAAAAAATAAAATCATCTCTGAATTTAGATTAATTTTGAATTCTCAAAAAACCTAAATGAAAATAAATTCCACTAAATTTTATAGCGGCTTGTTTGTAATTGTAATTTTATTGCAGTTGTACTTGCCATCATTTAAGTTAAATATAATTTTTCAATTATTTTTATTGGCACTATTTTTCTTTTATGAAAAAATAAAAGTAAATATTCAGTTTTATAAAATTATCTCACCACTTTTCCTTCTTTTTTTTATTGGATTTATAGGAGCAATTATCAACAACTTTGGAATGTTTAACATAATAAAAGACATTTCACATTTTTTAAAACCAATAACAGGTTTACTTATTGGATATTTGTTTTACAAAAAGATTGATAATTTAAAGACATTTACTAAAACAATTGTTTTAGTAGGATTTATTTCTGCAATAATTCATTTTATAATTGTTTTTGGTTTTAGTAAAACCAATACAGTTGCAGAAATAAGAGAATATGGTAGAGATAATTATTTAGAGTTGTTTTCTTTTTTCTTTTTATCGTTTTACAAAAAACTAACAAATGACAATTTATTTGATAATAAATTAAATTATAGAATAGTTTTTTGGGTTCTTTTATTATCGTGTATTTTGTACTTATCCAGAACAATGATGGTTTTGGCAATATTACTTTTATTATCAATCAATGGATATACCAAAATAACCATGAAAGGATTAAAAGCAATGGGAATATTTTTATTAGCCATTATTGGCTTTTATATTTTTTTACATAGCATAAAAATAGACAGAGGCAAACCAGGATTAGAAGCATTTTTATTTAAAGTAAAAATTGCTCCTGAAGAAATTTTTAAAACAAGAATAGATAGAGAAAACCATAAAGAATTATGGGATCACTGGCGTGGATATGAAGCAAAAAGAGCTTTCGATTTAATGACAGAATATCCAAGTAGTTTTGTTTTTGGAACGGGTTATGGTTCTTTAGTCAATCTAAAGTTTGAAGCACCACTTACAGGAGAAAATAAAGGAATGAAATTCATTTCTGAGCTTCACAACGGATTTGCTTATGTCTTTTATAAAACCGGAATTATTGGCTTAATAATTTATTTAAGTTTTTTAATTTCTTTATATAAAGTTATATATAAGAACTCTAATTACGCAACGGCTTTTATCTCTTCAATTGGAATTTTATATTTTTTTACAACACTAACCATTACAGGAATATATAATTCTAGAGATATAATTATTTTTATTCTTGGAGCATTATTGTTTTTTAAAGATAAAATTAATGCATCAATAAAGCCTGCTTTATCTTCTCACTAGTAGTTCCATCACCATAAGGATTTGTTGCTTTTGAAATGGAATTATAATAGTCGTTGTTTTCTAATAATTTCTTTGTTTCTGAAACAATTTTCTCTTTGTCTGAACCTACTAAAATTGCTGTTCCTGCATCAACACCTTCCATTCTTTCTGTAACGTATCTTAAAACCAAAACAGGTTTCCCTAAACTTGGAGCTTCTTCTTGAATACCTCCAGAATCGGTTAGTATTATATTACTTTTACTCATCATCCAAATAAGATCAGGATAGTCAAGAGGTGAGATTAATTTTATGTTTTTAGCAATTAGTTTTTTATAAGCAATATCCTTAACATTTGGGTTAAGGTGAACAGGATATACAATTTCAACACTTTCTGAATACGTTGAAGAAATTTCAAGTAAAGCATCACAAATATCTTCAAATGGTTTTCCGAAATTTTCTCTTCGATGACAGGTAACTAATACTATCTTTTTTGAAAAATCAATAAAATCATACTTCTCAACAAATTGATTTTCTATCATTTTTACTTTCTCTAATCCTAAAAGCAAAGCGTCTATAACGGTATTCCCAACAACGAAAACATTTTTATTGATATTCTCTTTTATTAAACTTTCTTTAGAATTTTCAGTAGGACAAAAGTGAAAAGAAGCTAAGTTTGAAGTCAAAACCCTATTCATTTCTTCTGGAAACGGTGAGTGCATATCATTACTTCTTAATCCGGCCTCAATGTGTACAATTTTAATTTTCTGATAAAAAGCAGCAATTGACGATGCTAAAACTGTTGTAGTATCGCCTTGAACAAAAACATAATCAAAATGCTCTTTTAATAAAATTTCATCTGTGATACGCGAAATCAAATCGGCAGTTAACTGATGAAGAGTTTGATTAGGCTTCATGATGTTCAAATCATAATCAACATTAATATTAAAAAAATGCAAAACTTGATCTAACATTTCTCTATGTTGAGCTGTAACAGCAACTTTTACATCAAATAATTCATCATTAGAAAAACATTGAATTAGCGGAGCCATTTTTATAGCCTCTGGTCGAGTTCCAAATAGGAATAGTATTTTTTTCATTATTAGAATAATCCTAATTTTAAGAAGTGTAAAACTACTAATAAAAACTATATTTGCAACTCTTAATTTGCTAAAATGAAAGTGCTTTTTCAATCTCGAACCAATTTATTTGATGCTCCAGGTGGCGACATGGTTCAAATGTTAAAAACGAAGGAATTTCTTGAAAAACTAGGTGTAACCGTTGATGTTTCATTAGAATTTGAACCAGACTTAAAAGATTATGATTTAGTTCATTTGTTTAACTTAATGGAACCACAAGACATTTATCGTCAAATGATAAATGCTAAAAAGCAAAATAAAAAAATTGCTTTATCAACAATTTATGGTCTTTATACTGAATTTGAAAGGAAAGCACGTGGTGGAATTTTTCAAAAAGTAGCCAATTTTCTCTCTCCATATCAGATAAATTATTTGAAAACATTAATAAAACACTATTTTGAAAAACGTTTTCATAAAGGAGTTTTCAAAATGATTTATAAAGGATATTATGGCTTAATGAAAGAGATTGTTGATAACACATCTGTTTTTTTACCTAATTCAGTTTCCGAAATGAACAGAGTTGCAACTGAATTTTGTCTTAAAAACTATAATTTTGTTTCCATTCCAAACGCAATTGATAAATCGGTTTTTACAGATAGCGATACTGAAAAGCCAAATAAATATTCAGAATTCAAAGATTGTATACTTTGTGCTGCCAGAATAGAAGGAAGGAAATCAACATTAAATTTAGTAAAAGCAGTGAAAGGAACTAATTATAAGTTAGTTCTAGTAGGAAAAGAATCACAAAATCAAAAAAAATATGTTGAACAAGTTCATGAAGAAGCTGGAGACAACGTAACTTTTTTAGGTGCAATTTCACATGATGATTTACGAGATTTATACAAAGTTGCTAAAGTACACGTATTAGCAAGTTGGATGGAAACACCTGGATTATCTTCTTTAGAAGCTGCCGCAATGGGATGCAATATAGTTGTTACCAAAAAAGGAGACACCTATGACTATTTTGAAGATTATGCATTTTATTGTGAACCAGACGATGTAGATTCAATTAAAAGAGCAATTGATAAAGCTTACAATTCAACATTCAATCCAAAACTAAAGGAAAAAATACTTACGGATTATATTTGGGAAAAAACCGCACAAGAAACCTTGAAAGGATATGAATTAATATTAAAACATTAGTTTTTATAATTTTTTAAAACAACAAAATTCCCTATTTTTGCCCTCAGAAAAAGAAATCACTTCATGAAAATTGCCATTCTCGGAACTCGTGGAATTCCAAATCATTACGGAGGTTTTGAACAATTTGCTGAATTTTTTTCGGTTTATCTTGTAGAAAAAGGTCATGAAGTATATTGCTATAACTCGCATAATCACAAATTTCAAGAAAAAACTTTTCACGGTGTAAATATCATTCATCAAAATGATCCCGAACACAAATTTGGGACATTTGGGCAATTTATTTATGACTACAATTGCATCATGGATTCTCGAAAACGAGATTTTGATATTATTCTTCAATTAGGTTATACAAGTAATTCGATTTGGTTTTTTCTTCTTCCAAAAAAGCCAATCATTATTACAAATATGGACGGTTTAGAGTGGAAAAGAACTAAGTATTCTAAACCGGTTCAACAATTTTTAAAATTTGCCGAAAGACTTGCAGCGAATTCAAGTGATTATTTAGTTTCAGATTCTATTGGAATTGAAAAATTTTTAAAAGAAAAATACAAAAAAGAGTCAACCTATATTGCCTATGGAGCTTATCCGTTTGATTCACCTAATGAAGATTTTCTAAAAGAATATAATGTTGAAAAGCAAAATTTCAACATGATTATGGCGCGCTTTGAACCCGAAAATAATCTTGATATGGTTCTTGAAGGTGTTGCTCAATCCAACGATAAAACACCAATTTTAGTCATAGGAAAACACGAAACAAAATATGGTGAATATTTAAAAAATAAATTTAAAAGCCACGAAAACATTAGATTTCTAGGTGGAATTTATAATCTTGAGCATTTAAATAACCTTCGTTATTTTTCAAAATTATATTTTCATGGTCATTCTGTTGGCGGAACCAATCCATCACTTTTAGAAGCTATGGCTTCGCAAGCATTAGTTATTGCACACAATAACGATTTCAATAAAGGAATCTTAAAAGAAAATGGAATCTATTTTTCTAATCCTTCAGAAGTCAAAAATATTTTAGAATCTGTCAAAAAAATTGATAACTTGCAGAAAGTTCAAAATAACTATCAAGCTATAATTAAAGATTTTAATTGGGAGAAAATAAATGGTCAATATTTACAACTTTTTGAAGAGTGTTATTCAAGACATAAAACAAGAAAGCAATAAGAATAGTTCTTTTATTTTCATCTTAGTATTACTTGTTACAATTCCATTTTCATTAGCTGTAAACAATATTGCATTAATACTATTAATTTTATCGGTTCTTATAAATTTCAATAAGACCAATTTTAATATAAATCTACTTTTTTTCTTTCCAATAGTATTGTTTTTATGGATGTCTGTATCCTATTTTTGGAGTATTGATAAACATGAAACTTTAAAAGCTATTCCAAAAGGAATTACTTTACTACTACTGCCATTGGTGTTCATGAAAGTACAAATTTCCAAAACAGAAAAAGAAAAACTTTTGAAATATTATAGCTTTTCAATGGTATTAATTGTAGTTTTTTTCCTTTTGAGAGCGATAATTAGATATTTAGTAAGTCAAGACACACGGAACTTTTTCTACCACGGAGAAAGTGATGATGATTATGGATTAGTACCTAATCTATTAAATGCAATTCATGTTTCAGTTTTTGTTGCATTAGCTTTTTTTTATTTTTTCACAAAAGAAATGAAATCTAAAATTGATATAGCACTCTCATTACTTCTCGCAGGATTTATTATTTTACTTTCTTCCAAAAATATAATTCTAGTTGTTGTTGTTTTAATTTTAGTTTACTTTTTATACTATTCAAAAGCATCTCACAAAATGAGACTAAGAAATCTTATAATTTTTGGATGGATTATTGTGATTGGACTGTCTTTAGGTAAGATTAAACAACGTTTCCAAGAGGAGTTTAGAAATAATGCACCAAATAGTATAAGTCCAAATGTTTCGGCAACTTTAGAAAACGGCGTGCACAACATTAGTATCTATGAAGCATGGGACAATGAAAAATTTTCTCCAAATGATTATTTTCCAGGAACTGCTTTAAGAGTTTATCAAGCAAGAATGTTTTTGGAACTTTTAAAAGAAGAATCAATTTTCCTTAAAGGATTCGGTTTAAATGCTTCCGAAATTAAATTATTAGAAAAAGAAAAGAAATATAATCTACATAATGGATACGGAAGATTTAACTTTCACAATCAATACATCCAGAATTTTGCCGAAATTGGTGTAGTTGGATTTCTACTTTTAGTCATTATGTTATTTCAAACATTAAAAAAAGCAATTAATAACAAAGATTTTATGCATTTTTCTTTTGCAGTTCTAATGATAAGTTTATTTTTGACAGAATCTTTTCTTTGCAGGCAAAGAGGCGTTGTATTTTTTACAGTATTATTTTGTATTTTCAATTCAATAAGCCCCAAAGAATCAATTAATATAGAAACAAAATTATGAAAAGAATATTAATAACAGGAGCGGCAGGTTTTTTAGGATCACATCTTTGTGATCGTTTTATCAAAGAAGGATACTTTGTTATCGGAATGGATAACCTGATTACAGGAGATTTAAAAAACATTGAACATTTATTCAAACTTGAAAACTTTGAATTTTACCATCACGATGTAACTAAATTCGTTCACGTTCCAGGAAAATTAGATTATATTCTTCATTTTGCATCTCCGGCATCTCCAATTGATTACTTAAAAATTCCTATTCAAACTTTAAAAGTAGGTTCTTTAGGAACACATAATCTTTTAGGATTGGCGAGAGTAAAAAAAGCTAGAATTCTTATTGCTTCTACTTCAGAGATATATGGAGATCCTTTAGTTCATCCTCAAACAGAAGAATATTATGGAAATGTAAACACCATTGGTCCTAGAGGTGTTTATGATGAAGCGAAACGTTTTCAGGAATCAATAACAATGGCTTACCATACTTTTCATGGTGTGGAAACAAGAATAGTTAGAATTTTTAACACTTATGGACCAAGAATGCGACTAAACGATGGACGTGTAATTCCAGCTTTTATCGGACAAGCTTTACGTGGTGAAGATTTAACTATTTTTGGTGACGGAAGTCAAACACGATCTTTTTGCTATGTTACCGACCAAGTTGAAGGAATTTTCAGACTATTACATTCAGATTATATTTATCCTGTGAATATTGGTAATCCAGATGAAATCACAATTAAAGATTTTGCTGATGAGATTATAAAACTTACAGGAACTGAACAAAAAGTTGTTTATCATCCATTACCAATAAATGATCCTCTACAACGTCAACCAGACACCACTAAAGCTAGAGAAATTCTAGGTTGGGAAGCTAAAGTAAACAGAGAAGAAGGCATGAAATTGACTTATGATTATTTCAAATCTTTATCATCGGAAGAATTACTAAAAGAAGAACACAAAGATTTCAAAGGTTACATCCATTAAAATATGGTTGCACAGCAAACAGGTAGATATTCAAAATATATTAGACCAATAAGTATCACTATAGATATTTTGGTCATTACCATATTAAGTTTATATTTCTTTAGAGATTTAAATCTTAATATGATATATTTTATTGCATATCAAACACTTGCTTGGATATTTATTGCATTTTTACTCAAGTTTTATGAGGTATATAGGTTTACAACTCCGGTAGAAATTATATCTAAAATATTTAAACAATTTAGTTTATTTCTATTGGTGGTAATTGCTTTTTTCCCATTTGCAAAGACAGTAATTTTCAGTGGAAAGGCTATTGCAATTATGACAACTATCAGTTTTGTTATTATTGCAGGAATTAAATACTTCTTGTTTTTTTACCTTAAAAAATACAGAATTACTACCAAAAATAATTTCAGAAATGCAATAATAATTGGATATACTCCAGAAGCAATTCGACTTAAAGAAGTTTTTGATAACAGACAAGATTACGGCTATCGTTTTCAAGGTTATTTTTCAGATAAAAAACAAAATCCAGAGGTAAAAGGTAGAGTAGATGACATTAAGAATTTTGTTATAGATCAAAAAATAGATGAAATTTATTGTTCTTTAAATGAGATTTCAAATGAAAAATTGAAAGAATTAGTTGAGTTTTCAGACGAAAACAATAAAACAATAAAATTTATTCCCGATACTAAAGAGATTTTTTCTAAAAACATGAGAATTGATTATTATGAGCTTTTCCCTGTTTTATCGCTTCAAAAAACCCAACTTCATGACCCAACAATAAAAGGTATTAAAAGAGGATTTGACATTGTTTTTTCTTTTTTTGTTATCGTTCTCATCCTTTCTTGGTTAATGCCTTTAATTGCAATTTTAATTAAATTAGAATCTAAAGGGCCTATTTTCTTCAAACAAGGAAGACCAGGTTTAGATGAAAACGAATTTTTTTGCTATAAATTTCGTTCCATGCAAGTCAATGAAACAACTGAAAAAGAAGCTTCAAAAAATGACCCTAGAGTTACTAAAATGGGACGATTTATGCGTAAAACCAGTATTGATGAATTACCACAATTTTTCAATGTATTACTTGGCGATATGTCGGTTGTTGGGCCAAGACCTCACTTGTGGTCACAAAATAAATCGTATGCTAGCAAAGTAAAAAAATACATGGTTCGTCATTATGTAAAACCAGGAATAACAGGACTTGCTCAAGTAAAAGGATATCGTGGCGAAATAGAAACCGATGAAGACATGATTAACCGTATCAAATTTGACGTTTTCTACATTGAAAATTGGTCAATAGTAATGGATATCAAAATCATTATTCAAACGGTTGTAAATATTTTTAAAGGCGAGGATAAAGCTTACTAAAAAACATCTTTTTCAATTAAATAATTCATTTGATTATCTAAATTGAAATTGATTTCTGATTTAATAAAGATGCTCTTTTTCTTTTCGAATAATTCTGATTTACTCATCTTCGAAATCTTTTGAATTTCATGGTTTAATTGCTCATAATTTTCTACAGATGCAATCCAACCCATATTGTTTTCTTCAACAATAGTTTCGCCTTCGCCACCACCAAAGTATAAAATAGGAAATCCAAGTGCACCATATTCGAAAATCTTAGAAGGAACAGAACCATAAATTCGAACTTTTAATGGAACAATAGCAATATCAAAAGTTTTTAATTTTTCGTGCAAATCATTACGTTCCATCATACCGTGAAAGAAGATATTTTTCCCTTTTTCAGAGGATAGCAAAGCTTTGATTTGACTTTTTTCAGCACCATCACCAAATAGGTGTAGTTCAATATTTAATCCTTTTAAATCTATTTTTTCACACAATTCATAAACGCCTTGTGCAATTCCTAAAAGTCCAGCGTAAAATATTTTAATAGGTTGATTTTCTTCAAACTTTAAATCAAATTCTTCAACTTTATGGTCTGGGAAATTCCTATATAAATAACATTTTTTTTCAGGAAACAATGATTTTACGTGAGTGATAATTTCGTTAGATTGACCAATTATTAAAGTTGCTTTTTTATAAATAAATCGTTCTAAAAACAAAGAGAATTTATGTGAAAAAGAGCCTTCTTTCAGAGCTTTCAATTCAATTGCAGCCAATGGCCAAAGGTCTGAAATATTGAGAATTATCTTTTTATTTTTCAACGATAATACAAAAACAGAGATAAAAGAAAGCAATAAAGGAGGTGATTGAACGATCACTTTTTGAGGAGTTTTTTTAAACAATAAATAGAAAAATAAACTCAGTGAAAAAGACAAAACAGAAATAATTCGAACAACCAAATTTTTGCTCACACTAGGATAAATCCATAACCTTTTCACGGTAATATTATCACGATTCTCAGTAACTGAAAATTTACCTTTATACTCAGGAAACAATTCTCCTTTTGGATAATTTCCTAGCGGACAAATTACAGAAACTTTATAATTATTTTGATGCAATTTCAAGGCCAACTGCTCAATTCTATTGGCGGCAGCACCTTTTTCCGGCGGATAATAATTAGATATAATTAGGATTTCTTTCATTTATTTTTTTCACACGAATTACACAAATTAGCACGAATTCTAATTTTTTTTATTACACTAATTCGTGAAATCTCATCGGTCCAAAATTCGTGTTAATTCGTGAAATTTGTGTTTCTTTTTGAATAATTTTTTTATTTATTATAGAATTAGTGAAATTTTAATGGCCAAGATTCGTGCTAATTTGTGAAATTCGTGTCTAATAAAATATCAATAATTCTCTCTGATGCTTTTCCGTCCCAAAGATCAGGAATACCTCTTTTTGACAAACCATTTTTTAGAAATTTAGTAAATTCTAAAGTTAGATTTTCAATAGAAATTCCAACCAAATTATTAGTTCCAATTTCAATAGTTTCTGGTCTTTCGGTTGTGGTTCGCATAGTAAAACATGGAATTCCTAAAACCGTAGTTTCCTCAGAAATTCCACCAGAATCGGTAATCACTGCAAAACTATTTTTTATCAAATACATGAAATTCAAATAGCCTTGAGGCTCTTCGAATAAAATGTTTTTTAAATTCAAATTGGTTTCACCTAAAATTGCTTTCGTTCTTGGATGAATTGGAAAGATTATTTTTTTATCTCCAACCATTTTATCAATTCCTTCCAATAAATTGATTAATGATTTTTCTTCATCAACATTTGATGGACGATGTAAGGTTAAAATGATATAATTTCCAGTTTCTAAATCGAATTCATCCCAAAAACTCGGAGCGGAAATTCGATTTAAATTCTGATGTAAAGTATCTATCATCACATTTCCAACAAAATGAACATTTGATGAATTGACACCATTTTTTAATAAATTTTCAGATGCAGATTTTGATGTTGTAAAGAAATAATCGGTAATACTATCGGTAACTATACGGTTAATTTCCTCTGGCATGGTCATATCTCCTGAACGAATTCCGGCTTCAACATGAGCCACTTTAATATTCATTTTCTTAGCTACAATAGCACAAGCCATAGTCGAATTGACATCACCAACAACCAAAACTAAATCACAAGGATTTTGAGTTAATTCTTTTTCAAAAGCAACCATTATTGCGCCAGTTTGCTCTGCTTGTGAACCACTTTTAACTTCCAAGTTAGCATTTGGATGTGGAATATTCAACTCCTCAAAAAAAGTATCACTCAAATTTTTATCATAATGTTGACCTGTGTGAACTAATCTATAAGAAATAGTTTTTCCTTCAGATTGCTGCTTTTCAATCGCTTTTATAATAGGTGCGATTTTAATAAAATTAGGTCTTGCGCCTGCAATTATGGTTATTTTCATAGTAATCCTGAACTTGTTTCAGTATCTGTTAATTTATTTCGATTTCATTAAGGTCGCAATTTGCGTCATTAAAAAACTATTTTTTATAACCAATTTTTGTTCTTGGTTTTGTATTTTCTTTTTTATCAGTCAACTCATCAAGATAACTAAAAACCAACTCAATATTTTTATCGTGATTTTCGAGTTTTTTCTGAATTTGCATAATATCAATTTTCAAATCAGTTGTATCCAAAAGCATTTGACGTACTTTGGTAAAGATCCTCATAATTTGAATGTTGGTCTGAATAGCTTTATCACTATTTAAAACACTTGATAACATTAAGACTCCATGTTCAGTAAAAGCCATTGGCGCATAACGTAAACCCATTTTGTCTGAATTGGAGGTCACAATTTGTGACCTCCAATTTGAAAACTCAGCATCTGATAATTCAAACATAAAATCGTCTGGAAATCTAGAAATATTTCTTTTTACGGCTTGTTTTAAGACTTTTGTTTGAATCCCATAAAGCATTGCTAAATCTCTGTCTAACATCACTTTTTGATTTCGGATAAAGTAAATTTTATCTGAAATCGTTTCTTCTGAAATAATTAAATTTTGGCTCATATAGTTATTTTAATGGTTTATATTTTATTTCATCATCGAAACAAACTGTTTCAACTTACCACTTTTACTTCGTGTTAATTTTTCTTTCCTAATAAAGCTAAAGTTCAAACCGCTTTCTAAATAAGTTGTAATTGCTTTTTCAATATCGCGAATTTGACTTTCGGTTAACACATTTTCACTTACATATTCCACTTCAAAAGTATCGATTTTTGTTTGTTTAATCACAAATTCTTTTACATTTCCGTCGTCTTCTATAATACTTTTGGTTACGTAGTAAAATGTTAATCCCGGTGATTTTTTTCCACTTGGTAAAATAGCAATATCGTTGGTTCGACCAATTAATTTCTTAAGAATTGGTTTTTTGAAGGTGCTTTTCTCATCAAGAATTCCAACATCTCCAATATCATATCGAATGAATGGATGCGCTTTGTTATACAAGGAAGTAATTACAATTCGACCTTCTTTTCCGTTGGGAAGCACGTTATCATTATCGTCTAAAATTTCTACAAATAAGGTTTCTGAATTGACTTGCCATTCATCTTTCGGATTTTGAAAAGCTATTAAATCTAATTCGGAAGCACCATATTCGTTGATAATTGGAACTCCAAATTGTTTTTCCATCAATAGTTTATCTTCTTCAAATAACATTTCGGAAGTAACAACACAACATTTTAAACTAGGACAAACTGATGTTAATACAATATTTTTCTTTTGAAGAAATTTAGCAAATAAAACGATAGAGGAAGTATAACCATTTATGTAATCGAACTTTTTATTCTGAAATTTCAGCAACACTTTTTCAAGAATTTCATCTGACAAATCAAAAATGGTGAATCGATAACTGTTTTTCAAAACATCTTTTAATCGTTCTTTTTTATTTCCGATAAAATCCAACGGAATTCCATAAAATCTTGCTTGTTTAGAGGAATTAAAATCAATTCCAAACCATCCAAATCTATTAATGATATTTGCCCAAGTCAAGGCATGACAAAATTTATCTTTGGCGAAAATAAACGGATCACCACTTGAACCAGAAGTTTTATTGACGTAAACATTTTTTAAAGTAAAACCATTAGAAAGTCTTTCAGATAAAGGTTTCTGAAATTCTTTTTTAGTCATTATTGGAAGTTCATGCCAATTTTTAATCTCAGGTTTTCCAACAAATTCTTTATAGGATTTGTTGTTTTTTAAATGGTATTCAACAATTTCTTTTCGTTTTAGATTAATATAATTTTCATATTCAGCATCAGAAATGGCTTGAATTTTTTCAAATTCAGCAGTTGCTTCCTTCATCGGAAAACCGTTTGCCTTGAGTGATAAATTGAAAAGGTTGAACACAAAAAACTATTTTGTTCAAAAATACTAAAAACAAAAACTTTTCTATCAATTAGCTTTAAATTCTTTTGAAAACAAACTATTTTTGCACAACAACATAACTACACACACAATGACAATTTTACTACTTGGTTCAGGCGGACGCGAACACGCTTTAGCATGGAAAATGTTACAATCAGACAAATGTTCTAAACTTTTTGTTGCTCCAGGAAACGCTGGAACATCTCAAATTGCCACAAATGTTTCTTTAAATATTTTAGATTTTGATGCGATAAAAACATTTGCTTTGGCTGAAAAAGCGGATATGGTTGTTGTTGGCCCAGAAGATCCATTGGTTCATGGAATTTATGATTTCTTCAAAAACGATGCTGATTTAAATCATATTCCTGTGATTGGACCATCAAAAGTGGGTGCGCAATTAGAAGGAAGTAAAGAATTTGCTAAAGAATTTCTTATCAAACATAAAATCCCAACTGCAGCTTATGATAGTTTTACTAAAGAAACAGTTGAAAAAGGGTGTAATTTTCTAGAAACTTTACAACCTCCATACGTTCTTAAAGCTGATGGTTTGGCTGCTGGAAAAGGTGTTTTGATTATTCAAGATTTGGAAGAAGCCAAAACTGAATTAAGAAACATGTTGCTTCATGAAAAATTTGGTGCCGCAAGTGCAAAAGTTGTAATTGAAGAATTTCTTGACGGAATTGAACTAAGTTGTTTTGTTTTAACCGACGGAAAAAATTACAAAATTCTTCCAACGGCGAAAGATTATAAACGAATTGGCGAAGGTGATACTGGTTTAAACACTGGCGGAATGGGAGCAGTTTCTCCAGTTCCTTTTGCAGATGCAGTTTTGTTGGAAAAAATAGAAACTAGAATTGTAAAACCAACAATTGCTGGTTTGCAAAGCGACGGAATTGAATATAAAGGTTTTGTTTTCATTGGACTGATTAACGTGAAAGGAGAACCAATTGTTATTGAATACAATGTAAGAATGGGTGATCCAGAAACAGAAGTTGTAATTCCAAGATTGAAATCGGATTTGGTAGAACTTTTTCAAGCAGTTGGGAATCAAACATTGAACGAAGTTTCTTTAGAAATTGACGACAGAAGCGCCACAACAATTATGGTAGTTTCTGGCGGGTATCCTGAAGATTATGGAAAAGGTTTTGATATTTCTGGTTTAGAAAACATCCAAGATTCAATTGTTTTTCACGCTGGTACAAAATTGGAAAATGGAAAAGTGGTAACCAATGGAGGTCGAGTTATTGCCGTTACATCATTTGGCGAAAGCTTTCAAGAAGCCATAAAAAAATCTTATCAAAACATAGACAAGCTACATTTTGATAAGATGTATTTTAGAAAAGATATCGGTTTCGACTTACTTTAAGAAAGAGTGAGCCGTTGTATCTTGGTTTTCTTCGTTGTTATCTTGATGCTTTTGCAATTCTTTACACCAATAAATGATGTATCTAGCACAAACTGCCATTAATGTCCAGCTAACGATATTAGCCAACCACCAATTATCTAACTCTAATGCACGTAACCAATCTAGTGGTTTAAATAAAAAATCTACAAAAAGTGATTGTATTGCTTCGAAAAATGCTTTCATTTTTAAACAAGTGTTATATTTACATCCACAAAAGTATAAAATATCCTCATGATAACAAGCGTTTTTAAAAAATCTACACCAATTAATTATTCTTTTATAGGAATTTTGATGGTTTTTGTCTTTTTTACCTACCAGTTGCAGGATACAAAATGGACAAGTTCGTTATTTGAAATTGCAAAAAAGTCGGCTTTATTATTGATTTTATTTGCATCCCTTTTTATATCAAATTTTATTGTTAAGAAAAACGCATTAACTAAGGATAGTGCTTATACTATTTTATTTTTCTTTATTTTTTTAATGTTTTTCCCGAATGTTTTAGATAATTACAAACTAATTGTATCAAATTTTTTCATTTTATTAGCGATGAGAAGATTGGTTTCTTTGCAAACATTGAAAGCACCAAAAGAAAAAATATTTGATGCTTCGTTATGGATTTTTGTAGCTAGTTTATTCCATTTTTGGGCAATACTTTTTATTTTATTGGTTTACATCTCCATAATTTTTCACGTTTCAAGAGATTATAGAAATTGGTTAATTCCTTTTGTAGCCCTTTTCAGTTCATCAATAATCTTTGTTTTTTATGCTTTACTATTTGATAAAGGAGCTATTGATGTTTACCTTCAATCGGAAGTAATAAATTTGCAAGTAGACTATTTTACTAATAATTATCAAAATATTGCTTTCTCTATTTATGCAGTATTTGCTGTTTTTTTTGTTTTACCCTATCTATTCACATTAACAAACAAACCACTAAACCTACAGGCTTCCTATAAAAAAGTACTATTAGCTTTTTTTATTGGTATGGCAATTTTCTTTATCTCAGCAAATAAAAGTAATGAAGTATTGGTTTACACGTTTTTACCAATGGCTATAATGGCTACAAATACGGTAGAATATTTACAGAATAAAATTCAACAAGAAATTATTTTGTTAGTATCAATTATTTGTGGAGTATTCTGTTTCTTTTCGCAGTTATAATTTACTTCCGTAAGCTAAATCACCAGCGTCTCCAAGTCCAGGAATAATGTAATTTTTCTCGTTTAGTTTTTCATCTAGAGCGGCAACCCATAGATGACAATTGTTAGGAAGATTTTCTTCAAGATAAGCAATTCCTTCTGGCGCAGCAATGACGACAGCAAGGTGAATTTCTTTTGGTTTTTGTTCCAAATGCAATTTATTTAAAACAGCAACAATTGATTGACCTGTTGCTAACATAGGATCAATTAGAATTAAGTTTTTATTTTCAAAGGATGGTGCTGCTTGATATTCGACCAAAATTTCGAAATAATCATCATTGTTTGGATGATGACGATAAGCTGAAACAAAACCATTTTCTGCATTATCAAAAATATTCATGAAACCTGTATGCAATGCCAATCCTGCACGAAGAATAGAACACAAAACGACATTGTCTGCAATAGTTGTAGTATGTTTTACGCCAAGTGGAGTTTGAACATCAATTGATTTATATTCTAAAGTTTTACTCAATTCATACGCCATAATTTCTCCAATACGCTCAATGTTTTTTCTAAAACGCATGCTGTCTTTTTGAATGCTGACATCGCGAATTTCTGCCAAAAAATGATTAAGAATACTATTGTTTTCAGAGATGTAATGAATTTGCATAAAAGTAAAAAATTTGTATGTTTACGTAAAAGTATAAAAACTATCTTTGCAAATAAAATTAATCATTATGTTTTCAAAATTTGCCTATTCTATATTTGAACAAAGTATCAAGGATTATCACGTTTACGACAATGTAAACCAACCTATTAACAATCCGTATCCAAAGGAAAAAATAGAACATTTACTTTATTTTAAAAACTGGATTGACACGGTTCAATGGCATTATGAAGACATTATTCGTGATCCAAATATTGATCCAGTTGCTGCATTAACTTTGAAAAGAAAAATCGACGCTTCCAATCAAGAACGTACCGACATGGTAGAATATATTGACAGTTATTTTCTTCAAAAATATGCTCATGTTGAAGTAAAACCATCCGCTAAAATCAATTCAGAATCGCCAGCTTGGACTATTGATAGATTGTCAATTTTAGCTCTTAAAATTTATCATATGAACGAAGAAGCAACTCGTGCAGAAGCTTCGCAAGAACACAGAGATAAATGTCAAGAAAAACTAAACGTACTTTTAGAGCAAAGAACCGATTTATCAACAGCAATCGACGATTTATTGACTGATATTGAAAATGGTGACAAATTCATGAAGGTGTACAAACAAATGAAAATGTACAATGACGATGATTTGAATCCGGTTTTGTATCAGAACAAAAAATAATTTCCGACAAACTTTGTCACATAAAATAAAACATATAGCTGTCATTCGACTCTCTGCAATGGGAGATGTCGCAATGACAGTTCCTGTTATTTTAGCATTAGTCAATCAGTATCCAGAAGTTAAAATAACGATGGTTTCTCGCCCATTTTTCAAACCCATTTTTGAAAATATACCTAATGTAACTTTTTTATCAGTTCACACCAATCACCAACACAAAGGAATATTTGGATTGTATAGATTATACAAAGAAATTAAACACCAAAACGTTGAACAAGTTGCCGATTTGCACAACGTTTTGCGTTCAAAAGTTATTAGATTTTTATTTGCTTTAAGTGGAAAAAAAGTAGCTTATACTGATAAAGGTAGAAAAGAGAAAAAAGAATTAACACGTGCAGAAAATAAAATTTTCAAGCCATTAAAATCAATGTTTGAAAGACATGTTGATACTTTTAAACAGTTAGGTTATGATATAGATTTAAGTAATCCTATTTTTTTGAGACAAATGGATATTCCTTTGAAAGCACAAAAAATCATTGGTAATAAAAATCAAAAATGGATAGGAATAGCACCTTTTGCTCATTACCAAAGTAAAACCTATCCAATGGATTTGATGAGAGAAGTTATTAGTAAATTATCTGAAAATCCAAACTTAAAAATCCTTCTTTTTGGTGGAGGAAAAAAGGAAATGGAACTATTAGAAGGGTTTTCAAATGAAAATGTAATAAATTTTGCTGGGAAAATATCTTTTGATGATGAATTACATCTGATTTCAAATTTAGATTTAATGGTATCGATGGACAGTGGAAACGCTCATTTGGCAGCGATGTTTGGCATAAAAACCATCACGCTTTGGGGCGCAACACATCCGTTTGCTGGTTTTTCACCGTTTAATCAACCTTTAGAAAATTGCTTGACTTCCGATAGAAATCAATATCCATTATTACCAACTTCTGTGTATGGAAATAAAAAAGTTGCTGGTTATGAAGACGTGATGCGAAGTATTTCGGTGGAGAAGGTAGTTTTCAGTATTCAGTCGCAGTTTTAGTTTAAATGTTTTTTAATTAACCACAAAGATGTATTTCCTTGAATTGAAAATTAGATTTTTTATTTCCAAAAATACGTTCGTACCATTTTCCTGATACTTTAGATTGAAAATTTAATAATATTTTATTGGCTTGTGAAATATTAATTGCTGAACAAAAACAATCATTCCAATCATCTTTTTCATATTTAGTTTTAAACACAAGAGAAGAAATTTGATTGTTTTCAATAAACCATTGTTGTAAATTAAAATATTCAGTTGTGTTGGAAATAATCGCTTTAAATTGAAAAGTAAAATTATCAGAAGGACAATATAATTCTTGTACTTTGTATTCAGATATATAATCATCTTTATATCGCTGTTGGATATTTGTTTTATTGACTTTTACTACATCATTAAAGTGGAATCCAGTGTTTATATCTGGAAGGCTTTCTATTAAAGCTATATCGTTTTTAACTCTACCATAAACCTGATTTCCACTGTCATTTAAGATTATTGCTGAAAACCAATCATCTGGATTAGACCAAAAAACATTATCAATTGCCATATTTTAACTTACTTTATATTATTAACGAAATCTTTATAACTTTTTTAAACTACAAGTTTTTATAATTTTAAATCAAAGCTATAACATAAATTCATTCACAAATAAATCTGATTATCTCTGCAAATCTCTAAAATATAGCTTTTCAAATTTGAAATTGTTGCTTGATAATTTGGTGCTTCGTAGCCAAAACGCTCGTGTTCCATTTGTTCTTTTTCGATAGCGTTGCAACCTTTTAAAACTTCCTTAATCATATCGAGCAAGATTAATTCTTTGTTTTTGTTTTTCTCAAATTTGAAATCCACCAACTCATCTTCCAATTTTTCACAATATTCTAAAAGCTCTTGAACTTCTGGTTCGTCCAAAAGATCTTGAGCTTTTTTAAATATTTCGAGTTTGTTTTTCAAAGTTTAATTCTATAAAAATTTAACACAATCTACGTAACTGAACACTGAAAACTGAACACTGCTAACTGAATTTAGACATCATCAAAATCAACAAATATCTCACTACTTGTTGGATGTGCTTGACAAGTTAAAATTAAACCACTTTCAACTTCTTTATCAGTCAAAATGGAGTTCTTTTTCATTTCGGCTGTACCTTTTGAAATTCGTGCTAAACAACTGCTGCATATTCCTCCTTGACAAGAATAAGGAGCATCGATGCCTTGTTTTAAAGCTGCTTCTAATAAAGTTTGCTTTTGGCTCATTTCAAAAGTTGTTTCTTCGTCGTCAACTAAAACTGTGATTTTTGTATGACCATTTTCCGAAGTTGCAATTTCTTTTTCTGCTGAAGTTGATGTTGAAAACAATTCAAATTTGATGTTTTTATCAGCAACATTATTTTCTTTTAAAACATTAGAAACCAAATTAATCATTTCTTCTGGACCACATAAATAGAATTTTGAGAATTCTTTTTCTTTGTGTTTGTTGTTCAAAACAAAGTTTACGTTGGCTTTGTCAATTCGACCAAAAAGTTCATTTTCAACCTTAATTTGAGTGTACGCAAAATGAACAAAAAATCTTCCTACATATTGTTGTTGCAAATCGTGTAATTCTTGATGAAATATGGTTTCGTCAGTGTTTTTATTTCCGTAAACTAAAACAAAAGTGCTGTCTTTTTCGTTGTGCAAAACCGATTTTAGAATAGACATAACTGGTGTAATTCCGCTTCCAGCAACGAACGCAGCGTAGTTTCTTTGTCTGCCAACTTGTGGTTCAAAAGTAAATTTACCTTCAGGTTGACCAACTTCTATAATATCGCCAACTTTCAAATTATCGTTAGCAAATTTTGAAAAATGTCCGTTTTTTACAGATTTAATCGCAATTCGTAGCTCACCACTTTCAGGTGATGAACAAATAGAATAGGCACGACGTATTTCTTGTCCGTCAAGCGTAAGTTTTAGATTAATATATTGACCTGCAATAAATTGATAAGCAGATTGTAACTCAGAAGGAACATTAAAAACTACAGAAACCGCATTAGGAGTTTCACGTTTTACTTCTTTGATTTGTAATTTATAGAATTGTGACATTGTAAGTAATTTTTACAAAGGTAAGAAACCAAATAGTTCAACAAAAATTAAATTTAATACATAGAAATCTTATGTATATAAAATTCTTATGTATATTTGTTTTTTAAATTTAAAATTAGATGAAAAATTCGCAATTATATAAAGGAAGTTTGAACACAATAGTGATGAAACTTTTGGAAGAAAATGGTAGAATGTATGGTTATGAAATCACTCAAAAAGTAAAAGAAATTACAAGTGGTGATTTAAAAATAACCGAAGGCGCTTTATATCCTGCATTACATAAACTAGAAGCCGAAGGAATACTTGAGGTTGAAGTAGAAAATGTTGATAATAGATTGAGAAAGTATTATAAATTAACGGAAAAAGGCACAAAAGAAACCGTTAATCGATTGGCAGAATTGGAGGATTTTATAAAAAATATGCAAAGTTTGGTACAACCTAAATTGAGTTATTAAGATGAAGTTAAGTAAAGAACAAATCCAAAAATTATACACTTTCACGCATCAACATTATGTTGAATATTATGATTTACAAACCGAATTAGTAGATCATCTAGCCAACGCAATTGAAGAACAATGGCAAGAAAACCCAAAACTTTCTTTTGATGAAGCTTTGCAAATTGAATTCAAAAAATTTGGTGTTTTTGGGTTTATGGATGTGGTTTAAAAAAGACAAGAATATTTGATTAAAAAATACAATAAGCTAGTTTTAAAAAATTTAAAAACCTTTTTCACGATTCCTAAAATTATTGGCACTATCATAACTTTTGCATTGGTTTTTGCGTTGTTGAAATTTTGGCAAAAAGATATTCCGTTGTTACAAATTACATTTGTTATACTTACAATAATTTTCTTCGCTGGAATTCTAATCATGTCCCGAAAATCAAAAAAACAAACGCAATTGTCTGGCAAGAAATGGATGTTTAAAGAAATCATTTTTGGTTATGGTTCGATGTCTGGATTAATAAATTTACCAATACAATTTACCTTACATCTTAAAGGTGAAAATTATGCTAATTGGTTTTTATTATTAGTTAGTTTTTTAATAATACTATTGGTTTTGACAGAATACATTGTTTTAATTTTAATTCCATCCAAAGCAGAAGAATATCTTAAAGAAACTTATCCTGAATACGAGTTTTCAAATTAGTTTGTAACAAATTTTTAAATTCATCATCTAATACTTTATCCAAAAACAATCAACTATGTTCAAACATTTTATCATGCTCGAATGGAAGGCATTTCTTCGTTCGGCATCCTTAGGAACTAATATTGCAATGAAAATCTTTATTGGGTTTTTTGCAGCTTATTTTATGGTGATTTTTATTGCAGCAGGTATTGGAGTTTTTTTCATTTTGAAAAAGTCTGGACTTGAACCACTTTCAACTGTTAATAAATTCATGATTTACTATTTGGTAATGGATTTAGTGGTTAGGTATTTTCTTCAAAAGATGCCTGTGATGAATATTCGCCCATTATTGACTTTACCGATTAAAAGAAATACGATTGTTCATTTTACTTTAGGAAAAACGGCCTTGTCTTTTTTCAATTGGTCGCATGCCTTGTTCTTTATTCCGTTTTCTATTGTTTTAATGATGAATGGTTATTCTGTTTTGAATGTTATTCTGTGGCATTTAGGAATTATGGCGCTGTTTTATTTGAATAATTTTATAAATGTTTTAATTAATAATAAAGACAGTGTTTTCTATTCGGTTTTAGCTGTTGTTGCAGGTTTAGGTCTGGCTCATTATTATAAATTATTTGATGTTACGCTTTACACACAACCTTTTTTTCAAGGAATGTACGAAACAGTTTTTGTGTTTTTGATTCCGATACTTTTGGTAGTTGCTACCTATTATTTTGCTTTCAATTATTTTAAAAGTAATTTGAATTTAGACGAAGGTTTGGCGAAGAAAAGTGAAATTGCAAAGACACAAAACTTTTCTTTCCTAGACCAATTCGGAACTTTAGGAACGTTTTTGAAAAATGACCTTCGATTGTTATTAAGAAACAAGCGTTCTAAAACTACTCTTACAATGAGTTTCTTATTTATTTTTTATGGATTATTGTTTTTCACAAATTCGATAGAAGCTTACAGAAGTCCAATGTTTCAGATTTTTGCCGGAATTTTTGTTTCAGGCGGATTTCTTTTCACGTTCGGACAATTTGTACCAAGTTGGGACAGCGCTTATTATCAGCTGATGATGAGTCAAAATATTCAATACAGAGAATACATCAGTTCTAAATGGTGGTTGATGGTTATCGGAACATTGATTTCAACAATTTTAGCATCGTTTTATCTGTTTTTTGGAGTTCACACTTATTTATTAGTTGTTGCTGGTGCAATTTTCAACATCGGAGTAAATTCACATTTAGTAATGCTTGGCGGAGCCTTTGTAAAAACACCAATTGATTTAACAACAGGTAAAGGAGCTTTTGGCGATAAGCAAGCGTTCAATATTAAAACCATGTTAATTTCTCTTCCAAAAATGCTAATTCCAATGGCACTTTATGCAATAGGATATTACATTTTCTCTCCAAACATCGGATTATTATTTGTGGCTTTGGCAGGAATTCTCGGATTTGCTTTTAGAAATTACGTTTTCAGTCAGATTGAAAAAATTTATAAAAAAGAAAAATACGCAACCATCGCAGCTTACAAACAGAAGAATTAATATTAGATGTTAGATTTTAAATATTAGATATATCTTCAACAATACAATATACAACAATACAATATACAACAACTATGATACAAGTAAACAATCTCTCAAAAACATATAACAACGGAGTTAAAGTATTAAACATCACCAATCTTGAAATTCCAAAAGGACAAAGTTTTGGTTTAGTAGGAAATAATGGCGCAGGAAAAACTACTTTTTTCAGTTTGCTATTAGATTTAATTCAACCTTCAACAGGATTTATAAAAAACAATTCGATTCAAGTAAATACTAGTGAAGCTTGGAAACCTTTCACAGCAGCATTTATTGACGAAAGTTTCCTTATCGGATATTTGACAGCCGAAGAATATTTCTATTTCATTGGTGATTTGAGAGGTCAAAATAAAGCCGATGTTGATGCACTTTTAGCAAAACACGAAGAATTTTTCAATGGTGAAATTCTAAAAAGTAAAAAGTACTTACGTGATTTATCTAAAGGAAATATGAAAAAAGTCGGAATCATTGCCACTTTAATAGGAAGTCCA